>OHPW01000084.1_pt1 | contig 74027 bp, 59 predicted proteins | sample 1577771 | NCBI WGS metagenome assembly OHPW01 (sample SAMEA3879608, study PRJEB24766) | human gut metagenome | biome: human-associated habitat; feature: feces | place: USA | collected 1985/1987
TCACAGCAACAGAAGTCGTTTTAGAAGTAGGAGCAATAGACAGACTGTTACAATAACCTTTTGCCACTCTCATCGGTTTATTTACTGTCGCAGTTATATGACGTACGCTCTTCTCTATCCGAGGAACTTTCGTTCCATCCTGTAAAGTTACCGAATCAACTTCCTGAAAGAAAGCTAATGTACCTTCATCAGTCGGAAAAATGGCAGGTAATTTCTCAAAATGTTTCTGATAGCCCTTCTCACCTACACTCACATTCACATCCATACTACCTTCAGGCTGTAAAGTCATCTCGACTACCATCGAAGTTTTCAGTTTTTCAGCCTCTTGAGGTGTCAAACTCACTTGTACTGGAGATGACTTATATAAACCTTTAGCAGGAAACTCATCCTCATCTTTATAAGTTATATACAATCCTAACTGATTAACAACTTCTTTTACAAGAGTTTTCGAGCGTAAAACTTCCAACTCGTTATCTATGTTTTTAGAAGAAGTCATCAGACCACTTAAACCCATATCCTCCAACTCCGAAGAGAGTCCTGCACCTCCACCTTTCTTCTCGTCTTTTATCAGAACGGTGGCTGAAATATTATAAATTGGCGTAGCCCAGTGCAAATAAAACCATGCACCAACAAGACATAGCAGTACCGCCCCCACAAACCAGGGCCAGTGAATAATATATTTAAAAAGCAGTGCCCGGAAATCAATCTGCTCTTCAGGCATTTCACGTTCTTTCCCGTTTTTATTTTCTTCCTTCATAACTCTTTCTTTTTATTTCAAGATGTTAAACAATAAACTGGCAATAGAAACAAGGATCGAAGTAGCAGAGAACCACAAGCTTGTACTAGTTCCGATATCCGAATTTCGAGCTTTTGCCTTATTCGGAGTTACGTAAATAATATCATTCTGTTGCAAATAATAATAAGGAGAAAGAATAGTCTCTGCCTTATTCAGATCCAAAGGAATAATTTCCTGCTTACCATTGGCGTTCTCCCGTATCAGCTTAACATCATCACGTAGACCATATACAGTCATATCACCTGCCATAGCCAAAGCTTCCAGGATGTTCACTTTTTCATTAGAAATCGTGAATGTGCCGGGACGGGCCACTTCACCGATCACGGAAATCTTATAATTTACCAAACGTACCGTTACAATAGGCGTCTCCTTAATATAAGGTTTCAATTTTTCCACGATCATTTGTTCGGTCGCCTTCTTGGTCAAGCCACCCACATGAAGTTCCCCCAGTACGGGGAAGTTTATATTACCCTCGTTATCCACCAGATATTGTTGAAGTACCGGCTGGGTGGTAGTGGAACTTAAATTGGTATTACTCTGCGTGGCTACCGTCAGATTGAAGGGGGCCGCCAATTCAGGACTCGTACATGACACCACGATTGTCAGCAGGTCCTTGGGCATGATCTTGGCATCATAAAGCTCTGCATCTCGGGTACTGTACAATACCACTTCCGCATCCTGCAGGTAAGGTACTTTTTTGTAAGACTGGCAAGCGGTCAACAAAAACGCCGCCAATACGCAATAGAATAATTGTTTCATTCTTTTCATATATTTCTTTCTAGGTGGGGTTTATATAATTCTCATTTCGTAAGATCGGGTATCCCCATTTTGCCCGGTCAATACGGTACTGTTTACTGTTGATTTAAATCCACAAGTATTTTTTTATTTTTATATCATAATTGGATAAATAGGACACAAGGTATCTTTATTAATCATCCTGTCCTTCTTTTTTCTCCCTTCGGTATGGCTCATGCATATCCCTCATGTCCACAAATTCGAGGAACATCTTTATCTTCCAACGTACCCTGATAAATCTTTCGACGGACAGATTTTATTTTATTCAAGAGTGTGGTATATTTATTTATGAAGCAATGATTATCATAAATATACACTCTTAGATAATCATAGGAAGCAATAAAGTTTTAGTTATTCTTTCCAACCATTAATTCACAATTAACAGTTGCTCACAATCAGCCATACGACAGATAGGGACTTATTTCTTGTCCCCCTTCTAAACTATTACAACCTCCAACCTCCTTGCGACATCAAAGAAGGCTATAGGATCGTTATAGTCAAGACCCGAGATACCATTGTCAAAGTCATTCAATGCATAATGGGGTCACTCAAGAATGTCAAAGTCTACCTTATCATCTTCAAAGTGAATGTTACCATAACTCTCCTCGAAACGCTCCATGAACATACTCCTCCATAAGTCCCCTTCCTGATCAATTTGTAAAATTCCTTTAATACTCCGGTTTAAGAGTTATGGTGTAAGCCACGAACAGCCTTCACTGGATCACATGAAACTGAGTATTTTATCATTAAGAGTAGTACAAGATTGTCATCTGTTCCGTCAGACTCATCATCATCAAAGTCATCGCTCTCTAGTTCCGGGAGATGAATCATCGGCATATCCAGTTTAAATGCCGATTATTGCTCCTTCTTCCTAGCTTTCTCAGTACAAAATCAAGGTGGGGAGCAAACGAATCCCTCAATTCATCGGTCATCAACAAGTTCTCCTTCTTCGTCTTCTTGTCATAACACACAGAGACCAAGAGTAGCATTTTCAGGGTGTCATGGGCTTGACATAGTACTTTTACCTGAGTATCAGGGCTTGCCTTGATGAACTCTTTGATCAGTTCCAGTTCCTTCACACACAGCCTTTCCAATACGTCTGCTGGATTTAACTTAACGTATGAGTCGATATCCCCACAACCATAGAAGGCTCGTTCGCAGACTTATTGATGGACACACCAAGGAAAGTCGCAATCAGAGAAAGAGCCTCCTTATGGACTATATCCAGACAACTACCGTATGTAAACGGTGTGCCGGTCATCGTATTTTTGTGGGTAATGTGTGTAATTCCATATTTTCTGATATTATTATATCCCTATCGAACTGCAGGCATTAACCCTACTTGTGCATCTGATAACCTTAATTATTTTTTAAGTGCTTTGAGAACTTCTGTAACATCTTCAAGGCTAATTTGCATGCATCTTGCTACATACTCTGAAGTCATTAATTGCATAGAGCCGGATCTTTGCTCCATATCCACGAAGTCAGCAACTTTCTTTTTCATTTCTTCTGATAGTATGATCTTGATACTTTTAAATATTATATTTTAAACATTTTACGATTTTATCGGAAGAGATTCTCTGAACCATCAGAACCATAACGTCCATCTTTTGCTTCATAGATAATGCTCGGCTCTATGGCATCTACAGAATGCCATACACCTTTCGGAACTACACATCCGAATTTACCGATAGAAGTAGAAAGAGAGATACGTTTTATTTCCTTTCCATTCTCATCATAGAACACTTCATCAAGTTTTCCCTGAAGGAGTATTACATTCTCATTCGACAAAGGATGTCTGTGAATCGGCACTTCTGTATCAGGAAGTAAAGCATTCAACATTCTTTGACTGCCATCCTCAAATGATGTGCGCAAATCATAATTCATCCGCCTACGAGAATTTTCTTTCGCCAATTTAAACAAGTTATCAAATAATTGTTGATCAATTATCATAATTCAAAGTAATATAAGAGAATTATTAGAACAAAGAGTATAAAGGATTATTCATATCCGTTCGGATTATTATTCTGGAAATTCCACCTGTCTCTGCACGATATCTTCGATATTGCAGTGCCCCAATCAAGTTCCATCTCTGCTTGCATAAGGTTACAATAGCATGTAACGATGTCATCCGGACGTCTAAGTATGATGCCATAAGGGACCTTCAAACCATTGGGTTATTCGGGTTGCAAATCAATATCTCCTTTGTACGCCCATTAATCAGTTCCTCGTTTTTTCCACTTTTGACAAACAGAAGCTCCCTCTTTTGTGGTTGTAACCGTACGAATCACAACATCCACCGAGATAGCAAAGCTCATATAGTTGGCATAAGCATGCTCTAGCACAATGATCTCATCCCCTGAATTCAAACAACTCATAAAGGTGAGCAATACCACCTCTGAGTCACCACTCGTAATAATGATATCCTGTGGTGTCTGTTTAATCTGATAGCAATCGTAATACCACACAAATACCTCACGTAGTGATAGATAACTCCGTAAAGGGCTACACCACAAAGTCGTGCGGTCAATGTCTTTAAGACAATCCAATGCTTTCTGATAAGTTGGCAGATCTAGTTGACCAATATTTAGTCAGTACATCTTCACACACTTGCTCTCAGCCCCATAAACCAAAGGAGCCAACTTGTGCGAATAGGAGATTGAAGCATCTCCAATCCACGGGTGCTTATTTGTAGTTCTTCATTCATTAGAAATTATGCCTTCCCAATATCTTTATTGGTTCTCATCTGATTATCCGTCATTTTTGGCGCACGAACGCTATCATCAGGGCGCTGGAAACCAAGAACTATTTGGAATGTTTTGTAGAACACCAGCCAATCCAATTTCAATGACCAATTACGAACATAATAAAGGTCAAACTCTGCCATCTCACGCCTATTCTCAGATTCACCTTCGTGAACTGCTTCCCATCCTGTAATACCAGGGCGCATACTTTGACGCTCATGTTGTTCGTCCTCAGTCATTACCAACATCTCCTTTGGAAGAATAGGACGAGGACCAATAAATGACATTTCTCCCTTAAAGATATTCCAAATCTGAAAGAGTTCATCCATATTGGTAGTACGGACTATCTTACCCCATTTCTTCAGTCTGATTTCATCAGGCAACAATTCACCATTTGCATCACGCTCATTCTTCATAGAACGAAGTTTGTACAAAGTAAAATGTTTTCCCTTAAATCCAACTCGCTCCTGCTTGAAGATTGGAGATGACTCTGGAGAAACAATCACTACGAAGATGACTCCAACCAAAAGGACAAGGAACCCTGGAATCAATAATATAAACGCTAAGATGAGATCGAACAACCTCTTCAAAAATTTACTCATAGTACGGATGTTAAATTCTTCTCATTGCACATTCGAAAGCCTCTGCATACATGCAGCCAATCTGACTACCTCTCCAAGCAGCCAAACCTTCCATAGCCTCATTACTTCTTGGATGTGGATAAGGACGCATTACTCCACGATACATGCCCAATGCCTTGATCTTTGCATCAACCCCCCCCTTACCAACTTCAACATATACGTTAGGACGGAAAGCATTCATAGCGCTATTCAGACACCAATCAGTTGCAGACCCCACCTCCATAAACCAAAACTCGCTAATAGGCTTAATAGTTGACTGACGCTGGAAGAGACGAATGGCCTCCTGACATGCCATAGAGGTCATCATGTGGTCATTATTGGTATCAGCCGAATGATGAGTAATAATTACATCTGGCTCACTCTCATAAATTGCAGATTCGATAAACTGCACCAACTTGATATGAGGAACAGTATTCATCTCAATATTAGGGAATGTAGCCTCGTACTTCTTGTGTACACCCAAGAATTCAATACTTGTATTAGTATCTGCTTCCAACTCATTATCCTTAGGACGAAATGCACGAGCTTTCGCCTCTGTACACATGATTGCGATATCAACAATGTCACCATTCTGTGACCACTTTCTAATTGATGCACCTGCACCTAACACCTCATCATCTGGATGAGCTACAACGATTAAATATTTCATATATTCTGACTTGTTTATTTTCAAATACAAATTCTGCGATAAGAACATCATGATTTGAAAGCCCGTTTGCTTCTACCTTTTTTATATGATTAAATCAAAGATGTTTAGAGTAATATATGTGATCTACTCTGAAAGACAAGAGATGTTGAATCGTGGCATCATAACCACGGCCTCCTTTCCACCACGCATTCATCGAAAATATATATAGCGATTTTTTTTATCAACAAATTCTGAAGTTGAATTTAAGTGTACTTGTAGTTTGTCATTTCCACACGAGCCCCCATCTTCATACCAACTTCGCTTACCTTGACGAAAGCAGACGAGTTGTTTATAAGCGAAGAGGCAGAATAACATAAAAGAATAGTCAAAATCTCCCAAAGGTCTTCTTTTAGGATCACTATAGAATGAACTAATTCTAAGCCCTTTCAACACATAGCAATCAATTCCATTTGTCTTCAATTTTTCTGCATACTGACATGACAGTACTTTCTTTTTCCGGTAGTTATCCAACATCAAATTGGTATAGCCCAACCATTTTATCAGCGTTAAGACTGGAGATGCAGATATAAACTCTACGGCATCATCTAAATTTGACTCAAGGGCATTTTCTTTAATAGCTTTCATTCCCACTGCAAGTAATCCCTACTTTTCCGACAATTTGTATACTTCATCCCAATCCTTTTTCAGTTAAGAGGGCAAAGGAATCTAGGAGTTGATATCCTCCGATAGTAGGTTTAAGTAATAAAAGAAAGCTCTTTTCCGATTTTGGTAATATCATCACAATAACATTAACACATTGTATAGATGCGCTTCAGTTCCTCTATGACTGCAGCCTGAGAAAATACCTTAACCAACTCTTTGTTTTTTTTACCCATATTTTTACGATTCCCTGCATCGTCCATTAAGAGTGCTATCTTCCTACTAAGTGTATTAAAGTCGGAAGTTCCAAATAAATAACCATTATCACCTTCATTTACAATGTCAATATTGCCTCTGATTTCCGAGCATATAATAGGCAATCCACAAGCCATTGCCTCAAGAGCAGAAACAGGCATACCCTCATGATAGGATGGAAACACAAAGATGTCGGCAGCATTCAGAATATCGGGTATATCAGATCTGTAACCAGCCAAAACCACATGATCACCAATTCCTAATCTCTTAGCTTCTGCCATCAACATATCCTTATTAGGACCTGCACCACATATGATATACTTGAAATCATTCCTCTCTAATCGGGCAAGAGCTTTGATGACAATAATATGATTCTTATTATCGTCCAACTCACCAATTGAAATAATCATCTTTTCATCAGTGGATAAATCGAACTCTTTTCTAACATCTTCTTGTCCTCTTAAAGGTGATTGCATACGATTTATGTCCAACCCAATTCCATGTACATAAACCCCTGTGCTCTTATTCCAGTTTTTGAGGTTTTTAACTTCTTCCATATTCATACCCAAATTCATGTCCATACCTGAACAAATCCAACGTTCTAATGGTTTGTAAATCAGCTGTGATTTCAAACCGCTCCCCTTCCAAAATGACATACCGTGAGGTGTATAGAAAAACTTACTGGCTCCTTTTACCCTATGTGCCAATTTAAGTAGCAAGCCTCCAGTTTCCGTATGTGTATGCACAATATGATAACGTTCGTTCATGAGAAGCTGTTTCAACTCAGGAAGACATTTCAAACTACCAGTCAAACTATGACGAGCGAATGGAATCGAATGAGCGACTATTCCATTGCGATTACATTTATCAACATATTCATCATTATGCCTTTCAGGACCTTCGCCATTTTCAAAGTTAGCACAAAGCTCCACTGTATAGCCCAACTCCTGCAGAGCATCTATATTTGCTTTGTTGAACCGTCTGTGAACAGACCCCATCGGGGCAAGCATAAGAGCCTTCTTCATTTTATTTGAAATTATCAAAGTTCTTAACTACCTCATCCCAAGGACCTCTATCTTCCTTATCATATATATACACACACTTAGCATCCTTGAAATCACGAAGCCATTCTACAAAGGAGCACATACCACCTTCTACTCGCTTGCCATAGTCGATGATCTCGCTCATAGATGTGAATGGTTCGAACTCCTTGCGATCAGAAGGATCGATATAACCATTTTCCATTCCCTTAATCCAAAGATAGTCGAGAGGCATGCCTGCAAACTTACAAGTAGGATTCCAAGCTGATGCACGGAAATTGGTCTCCATGAAATAATAGGTACCATTCTTATCAATTAGAAATTCAACTTCAAACACACCCTCAAAACCAATTTCCTCAAACATAGCCTGAAGTTTTTTTTCCATCTCCTTATCGGTAAACATGCAAACGTCATGGAATGGGCTATAATATCCCTGGATAAGATACTTCCACTTCATCTGAGTGATAATCTGTATCTCCTTACCTTGGTTGATAGTATAACCCTCAAGAGCCATTTCATTCTCCTTGTCAACAAAATGCTGGATCATGATTAGAGGACTCTCAATCTTCCAAATAGCCTCCTTCAATGCCTGCTCATCCTGACAAATATAGACATCCCCCTTCCAACTACCAGAGTTTGGTGAGATATCCTTGGTGATGATTGGATACCAGAGATTTTCTGGCAATTGATCCTCTTTGCTAATTACATAAGAATCGAGCACATTGAATCCATGCTTCTTAGCCAGCTGCTGGATATTATACTTATCCATGAACTTATTGATACGACCATTGCGACCTGCATTATAAGTAATAAACTTATCCTTCCACTCATCATAATGCTCGTCGAAGTAGCCAACCGACTTATCATCAGAAAATACGATATATGGCTTCTTACCAGTTTCTTCAGCCAAATGACCATACTTCTCCATCAACAGCTTGAAACCATCCTCTACATTATCTACTCGATGCAATTCTGAGATATACTTGCTTTTCGTAGCCACCTCATAACGTCTCTTTATAGAAATATATATAGGATTGACACCATTCTCGCCTAAAGCGCGAATCATATTTAATGGATTATAGTGCTCAAGGGCAAAAACAATGCACAAATGCCCATTATAAGAATTATTCATTAGTTATATAATACTTAATTATTATTTTTAACTTTTTACAACTTTAGCCAAATATTCTATTTCTCCGCGACCATAACGCTGGTCGATAGTGATAGGAATCACATATCGGCTGATCCAGTTCTCGAAACTACCCTCAGGTTGCTCATCACAAATATAGCTCCACCAATGACCCTGGAAATGCTTTGCCTTATAGAGTCGTTGGATACATTCATCCTCCTCTACTACCAATGGATATACCATAGGGATAGTGTCATCATCGTAATAACGAGTAGGATCTATCTTGTTGATAGCACCAAGCAGTTTGTGAGCAATAGCAAAGTTCTCACGTCTCTTGTTGCGGATATATTCATAATCTGTACCATCAAGAATAGTACGAGTAAGCTTCGACATTTTCATTGGTGGTTCGCTTTCAATACGATGCTCATTGATACCTCTTGCCTCATATCCCTTGCCCTCGCATCCATATTCTATGCGCATTAACAAAAATACGGCTGTATCAGAAGAGAAACATTGAGGATAATCGTCCACAAACTGATGAGCGCCCTTACCTATCACGTATGATCCATCAGGACATCCCACAAATTTGCGGCAAGAATAGATGTTCAACGCACCCTCAACTGGCTTGCAGAAGAAAGCCTGTGCATTATCAATAATCGGATGTTTTGTCAATTTGGCAAGTTCCGCCATACGATTGTAGGACATCACTCCATAATAATTTACCAACAAAGCAGCTTCATCATCAGTAGGATGAAGATCAATCGGATTGAAATCTCTATCCGTATGATAGAACTTCACTTCAGCTCCATGTTCTTTCAATGTGTTGCGAACAGAATCACACTGATAATAAGGAATCCAAATCGCCTTACATCCAAAGACTCTGAAAGCATGCCATATTGCAGAACGTCCAGTATTCAGTCGCACTATATCAGTTTCCTGATTATACAACTCTTTTCCTTTGGGAAGTTGGAATTCTATAAATGACCCTATTTCCATTGTTCTTCGTTATGCTTATTACAATTTCTATTATGCTTTATTCAACAAATCTTTAAACCGTTTAAGTATCAACTGTTTAGTGTGATATTCTAAGGCATAATGATATTTCTTCTCTGCAAGTTCCGTCAACATTTCAGGACTCGATATAATTTCTGATAATTTACTTGCCAATGTTTGACGACTATTTGCAACAATGGCAATACCCGACTTCATTAGATATTCAATCGATGCGATATCATTAGGTCCATACGCAACTATCGCAGAAGAAGCTTGCATATAATCAATAATTTTTGTTGAAAAAGACAACCTGGTTTGGCACTTATTCGCTTTGTCAAAGGACTCTAAAAATAATGCAATATCACAATTATTTAATATCTCACAGATATTTTTATATGATTTTGCTCCCATATAAAAACTATTAGCTTCGTCGTTCAGTAAACTATTTTCTTTCTCTGTAAGAACGGTAGAGCTATAAATATATAGTTTTAAGCGATGTACAGACTTCGAATTCAGTTCTTTTAATAAATTTGCTATTTCTATAAGAGCTTCTTTTCTTCCATAAAGAAGATTACCTGCATAGACCATTGATAATTCTGGTTTATCTACGAAAGCATATGGCTTACATAGTTCGGTACATGTCTTATATTGAACGTAGAATTTTTTATTAAAAATTCCTTCATATTCTTCACATAGTTTCTCTGATCCTCCTAACAGCAGATCTGCATGATCTATAGAAAACTTCAATTTCTTTCTAAGCCAATTTTGGTACAATAAATAACCAACGTTATGACTTTTGTATCCATACATGTCGTCCCCAAAGAATACAACAACTTTAGCACTAGTAACCTCTTGACAATACCATAAAATATTATGCATATATCTATTATTATGACCATGCATATAAATAATGTCTGGAGCGGCTTCCTTAAGAAACCCATCAAGGTTAGTGTTTTTCCATTTATTAGTCAGCCAAATAAGTTCGCGGAGAAAAAGAAGGATTGATGGTCTATACTTATGAAAGACCCAATCTTTAACACGACTTTTTGTATTTGAGAATTTTATGTTAGATTTGTTTATTGATTGTTTCACTCTTTTACCACAAAATTCCTTGTTAATCAAAGCATGTAAAACGTCACCTTCCGTTATACAAAAATAGTTACTACAAATATCATTCTGTATAGGTTCATTTCGACAGAAAACATTGTAAAACACCATATTACTATCACAACCTGAAAAGAAATTCGAAAAAGTATTTCCCGTTGCCTGAGTATCATTCCAAGCATTTAGGGATAGTGTCAAAATTCTCATATTAAATAGACTTAATTGATTTGATGAATTTCTCTCTTCTCCGCATTATGCTTGCGTACTTCGATTTCAATTCTGTTCTATAATTATCTCCATGATTAACTAACATATCGAACAGATTATTCAAGTGCTCCGTTGATACAGAGTCGATGTCTATCACATATTCTTCAAGCCCATTATCACGCATTATTCCTCTCGATTTATTGCCACCATAGGCGATAGATAGTGCAGGTACCTGCGATCCTAAAGAGAATATCACAGAATGAAATCTAGTTCCAACAATAAAATCAAAATACGAATAAATTTTCTTCATATCAGAACAACAATAATCACGGTTTGCAACTATTTCGAACGTGCCTTTTTGCAATTTTGAACAGACATCTTTTATACATTGTAAATCATCTTCGTGATCATTAATAGCCAATGTGTGCTGAACGAAAACAGGCATATATCCACTTTCATATATATGTTCACTCAACCCAACTATAGAGTTAATATACTTTTCATACAATTCACTTCCATTGTCATGTTCTGGAAAGCGATACGGGCGGGCGGTAATAGCCACCTTTTTTTCTTTTTGTCCTATAGGAAATTCAACTTCAGAACTTGGTTGCAGATAAAACCCTAAATCATCAGTTAGAATAAAGTCAATATCTTTAAAGTTCTCTTTCATATAATTATATGAAATCGACTCCCGGCAAGCAACTATTTTACAAGGCTTTAAAGCTTTTCTTACCTGCCATTTTACCGAAAACCCATCTAAAGGCCCAAAAGAATTAGGCATAATATAAACAGGAATATGCAGTCTATTCGCTAAATAAATAGGAAACAGATGGTAATATATAAAATAAAAAGTAGTAATTCCTCCATAAGACTGCAGGAAGCCACCTCCCTTTACAAATGCTGCACAAGACTCGCTATACAAAGACAATGTTTGTCTTGTAGCTTTGCCCAAAAGAAAATATAACCTTCTATATGGTGCTATAAGTAGGACAAACAATGAAACAACTAAATCCACTAATGCGATGATACCCCATTTTAGTTTTATGCCAAGACCGTAATCTACATTATGAAACCGTTTATTTCGTGAAGGATGCTTTAGAATAGGAGAATAACATTTTATTCCTTTATTTAGACTTTGGGAAGAAAGTTCAGGCTCAGATTGAATATAGAATGCGCCATCAATACCTGCATCTTTGGCAACTCTGATGGTTTCCCAAACTAAAGCCTGATCACCTCTATTCAAGTCTGAGCAATCAGGTAAAACAATAATTTTTTTATCCATAAATCAATTTCTTATAATTTTTAAACATTCCGTTAGCCATCACATCTTGCGAATACTCTTTAACAGCTATCGCAGAAATAAGAGATTTATCAATCTCTTTTTTGAGAAAGGAAGTAATGGTTTTGTTGAGTTCATCAACATTAGCATATTCTACAAATTTCGAGAAATCCTTAATAGCTATACTGTCAGGACCACCAGCTTCAAAGCCGACAATTGGCGTTCCACAACATAAAGATTCTACCGTTACCATTGAGAAAGTTTCTCTTCTAGAGAGGAGTATCGTAAGGTCAGCTTCCGAATATAATTGAGCAAGTTCATCTTGACTTTTTGCTCTACCCCATATCTGAACATTTGAAGGCATCTTCCTTCTATTAGCATCAGTACGTGATGCAACGATAAGAACCTTACAATCAGAATTGGCTAAAGCGATATTACGGATATACCTGCCTCCTTTTAGGTCTTGTTCTGATTCGCTAAAAAACGGGGTAACAAATAACAAAACTTTTCTGTAGGATGCTCGGTCAATAATATTAAGTCTTTCCCTCCGATAAAAAACATTAATATCTAAGCCGTTAGGAACATATTCGACTTGGTATTTACCCAATATCGCCGAATTCTTTGCTCTATTTGCAAGCCAAGGCGAAACTGCTGTGATAATTAAATTATTAGGTTTAAATCCGTTAAATGCATTGTTCATTCTCGCCCAAGCAGTTTTCGAACGATCAAAGAAGAATGAACTTGCCTCTCTTTTATAAGATGTACAATTGTAACACGATTCTTTCCATTTTACGCATTCATATGCATGTGTACAACCTGCGGTATGAAATATTTCAGCATGAAGAGAAATCACTGTTTTTATCTCATTCATAGCCAAATACTTTAATAGCTTAAACACATTGACAACATAGCCATTAATACAATGTATATGAACTACATCAGGGTTATATGTTTTTATCAGTTTAGACAGTTTAATATTTGAATAGAATAATCCTCCAAACTGAATACCAGTTAATCTACACAACACAGCATTAAATTTATGTTCAATATTAGAGCATATCTTAACTGAATATTCGTCATAGTGATCACTCCCAACTCCATAACATGTTAGGACTTCATGTCCAAGAGAACGTAAAGACTCACCTAAACAATCAACGATTTTTCCAGTACTTCCGCTTTTATATACTGTATTAAATTGTAAAATTCTCATCTCCCTATGTTTATTAAGCAAATTTATATACTGGCAAATTACTGCTAGACAAGCAAAAAAGGTAAATAATACCGACTATTACGAAAGTAAAATAACTTAAATTAGATATTGGTTTAGGTATCAATTTGAAAACCCTTGGAAGAAGTATCAAATAAAACATTCCAAAGAAAAATGAGATTCGAGCCATCTCTGCCATCATTTCTGACATGGATTGGAAGACAAGTCCCAGAAAAACCAAATTGATCAAAAAAATATTATCACAATCCTGCAACATTAATTTATTTTTATTCACAAAACAAATCAAAAATAATATCAGCTGCATAATAAATGCACTTAGATTCTGGCTACTTTCATAAGTAGTACCATATGTAGAGAATCTATCTTCAAATATCAGAGCAGAAAGTACTGTCAACTGTTCCATTCCAACCATTTTGTCAATTGAGAATAACCCCACTACAAGTATTAAATACCACCATCCTACTTTCACAAACAAAAATGGTAATGCTATTAAAAATATTATCGATGAATTGTGAATCAAATATGCAGTGGAAAGTAACAATAGGAATAGTAATAGGTTTCGATTCAAAAGTATGTCTTTAATCCTGTCCTTTCTTATTCTTTTTAAATACTGATAACCAAGGAGAATTAAAGAAAGAGATGCTGTTTGTCGAATTCCTGTAACATAAAACGCGAAAAATCCCAAGATAAAAAAAGCAATGAGAGCAATTACATAATCTTTAGGATTTTCAAGTTCTCTCTTGAGAGTGACATACAGGGATACAACAGGGAACAAAGCCCACACTAACAAGAAGCCTGTATAACTTGTTGAAAATATAGAAGGAATCCATGATATAATAACATACATAGGTTCTTTCCACTTCCATGCATAATTCCACATCTCTGGTAAAGAAAATTTCGCATAGTGCTTAAAATCTACGATATAGCTTAGAGTATCGGTTCCTACGCTAGAATCGCGAAAACCAATAATTATAAAAAGTAAAAAAAGGATAAACCCTAAATATGATAAGTTCTTTTTGTTTTCCAAAAACAAACCCATAAATAATGCTATAAAGAAGATTGTATATACCATATTACATTTCTATAAAATTCAACGCTTTATCTCGTTGCTGAAGAATAAATTCATCAACAAGCCTCCAATCTATTTTATTGTTTAACATTGATTCTATGCTTTGTATTTGCTCCTTATAAACAATATGATTATTAAGTGCCCCCCCTAACACAGTATAAAGCCTATCGTTCATACCTACATTTCCTTCTAATTCGGTTACTACGGCAAAAGGGATATGCAGTTGCAAACACATCACCACACAGTGGAAGGAATCAGTGATGACAAAACTTGCATTTTGTATTTTCTTCAACCAATCATTCAATCCATAGCTAGCGTCCTCATTATTCCACAACTGGTGGATAGAAGTCCCAAAAGATGACAATCGCTTTTTACGATCTGCTATATTACGAATGAAAAAACAATAAACATAATCGATTGAAGTTTGCAGTTGTGATTCACTTGCTAACTCCTCGTATACTTTCCCTGCTAAAAGAAGTGTTGGATCAGGCATAACAACGGCATCTTCTCGACCCATTGATTTCACGATATCAGTACCTGAAGATTCTCTAACACCTATCTTGTTAAAATTCTTGATAGCTTTTGTCGCTACAGGAAGTGCTTCTTTCGGATATTCTGTACAGCCAAAACTAACAGCATAACCAATTTTGGTACCAGAAAAATAAAAATCCAAGAAGTAAGCTGATGATGAAACGTTTCGACCTTCACCATTCAAAAGAAATGAAGGATTTAACACTTGGTCGCTTCCTGATATTATACAATCAAATCCTTTGCAAACTGCTGAAAGATTAGCGGATTTAGTAATTCTATCTGTAAGATGAAGATGTAATCTCCGGAATTCAGATAATGCTGCTTCCTTTTTTAATTCATTCTTATATAACGAATGCTTCAAAAATTTTCTATTCCTGATATAAGTCCAAAAATTATTATCATAATTCCTTGGCTTATAATTGATAATTACAACTTCGTGACCTTTCGACTCCAAAAAAGTTTGTAATGCATAGGTTTGCAATACAGCTCCATAATTTGTAGCCCAATGAAAAGTAAGAATACCTATTTTCATCCTGTGATTTTTTTTATTCTATCTGTTATCCTAACTAATAAACTTCTACGAATCGGCTGTAGTGAGGACAATATTGTAATACCAACTTTACTAAATGAAGCAAAAAAATCCTTTCTACCAATAGGTTCCTTCGTACTTTCAAAAAAGCACGAGTTATACTTAACACTTGCTTCATAGGATGATTCTGTTCGTTTAGTTATTACTTTATCAAACATCTTAGCCCCATTAACCGTGTTAATACAAACAAAACTCGTCCCCTTGTCATCATCCATCTTTGGAACTACATGTTCTATTCCCCAATAGTCGGCAAGGATGATGTCACTATAACTCTTACCAGCCTTTGCAGGACAGTTGAAGCATGATGGTCTTAATGACAAATTCTGTGCAAATGCAAGCATATACATGTTTTTGGAAGCTTTCTCATTCACAAAATCTATCTCGCCCTTTATTCGAATTTTGTATCCTCTCCAACTATCACTTTTGTCTTTCATTGAAATATAAGTAAAGTTCAAAGAAGGAGAAAGGGATGAAATATATTTTCGCCAAATTTTTGGACTTGGTACTCCATGACAAACAACTTCTACTGTTAGTAGATTATCATATTCTTTACAAAGAAAATGATTAAGACCAGCAATCTGACAGGATGTTCCAGAGAAAATAACTTTGCGACCTTCCTTCAAAAATTCTCGAACTTTAATATAACTATAACCTACACGGCTCTGTACGTACTTTGATCCTCGGAATACAGACAAGCCTTCTTTTTTTTCAGTATAGTCATGTATGGCCTCCCAACTTTCATCAAAGCGAACGCCAAAGACAACACCACCTTCATCAATCACAACCTCAGCTAACATGGTAAAGATACCACCGGAAGACGACTCCATTCGAATATCATCGTTTGGATTAATTGCTGCATAAGCTATCAGAGGTTTCCTTGGCTCATTTTGATTGAGACAAGGGCATACCTTCTCACATAGATGACAATCTATGCATAATTTTTTATTCACTAATGGATAGCGAAAGCCTTGATCATCCTCATCAAAAGATATACACTGTTTAGGACATGCCTGTACACAAGCCGAGCAGCCACAACAATTATGTTTATCTATAATTTCTATCATTAGAAACCTGTTATCAAATTGATTTTATTTGGGAGATATTTACGTCCAAGCCAAACAATCACAGTGCTTATTGTTAAAACTAAAAACCATTTCAATGCCCATATAGTGTCGAGTGAAGGGGGTAATAATTTTATTATTACATTAACAACATAACAATGCATTAAATATATGCCGAAACTTAGATTTCCTATCAAAATAACAAGTTGATATATTTTTCCAAACCTAGAGAATAGAACCTCTAGTTTCTCTGAAAAGAAGAGCAGAACTACAAAAGCAGAAAACACAAAAGAAGATAACTTGATTCCTATACCACTGCCATCAATCGCATTCCAATATTTATATTCTAAAACTGACAAATACAAGAAAACTATAGTTAACACCAATATCATTAATACTGGTATTTTTCTATTATCCGTTCGACCAATATACAAACCCATCATAAAGAAAACAATCCATAAAACAAAAGGACCGGCAAAAGCAACTAATGGAATATTTAATCCCCTAACATGAAGCAAATATGTAACTATTGAAATACAGACCGTCGACATTAACCCGCTGAGTGCAATAGCTTTTCGTCCCCTAAATTTCTTAAGTATTGGCAACAATATGTAAAACTGTATAATGAGAGCAATAAAATAATAAATTGAATAGCCGCATACGAAAAAGAGAATAAGCTCTTTCAGCCCAAAATTATTACTGTGAATATCCACTAATACTAACGGAACTGACCAAAACAAGCAAGGGAGATAAACTTTTGGAACCTGCTTCTTTACGAACTGCCAATACCGATCCGAGGTCGAAACATCTTTGTGACTCATAAAGAAGCCTGATATTGCTAAAAATAAAGGAACGGCACAGTTGAAAAACTGCCTTAAGCATATAGATAAATCACTATTCGAAGACGTTATGGTATGTATAGCTACTACCATAATTATAGCTATTCCTCGAAGAAAATCAAAATAAGGTATTCTCTTTGCCATTGGTTTATTTTCCTATCATTTTTTTTGCTATAGGTAGCAATGGAGTGGATTTAATTAATTTATAAATTATCATTTGAACTCTGCACCAATATTTATAAAGGCACAAAAGCGGAGTCATGTCTTTCTTTAAAGATGGATAAAGTTCGAAATAATCGTGTTTATTATCTGCCATCTGTTCTAACATCTTCTTCATATACCACCTTTTGTGAGATTGGTAGTAAACTACGTCGAAGACTTTGCTATACAAATCTAACTTACCTATCGCATCAAGTCCTAGCATCGTCCTTATACACTTTTCACATTTACCACAGTTATCTCCTTCTTTCAAACACACATTCAGATATTTGTAAGAAGGTGCATATTCTGCAACCTTTACGAGTTTTTGACCTCTTGACAAATTCTCTCCTTCAGAGTATATACGCAACTGGCGAGTTGAGAAGACTGGTAGTGATAGTAATTCATATGATCCACACGATCTAGAATTACCTTTATCCTCTAGAGTAAACTCGTCATATTTATAACCAGAAGATGCATAAAAATAGATTGAGTATAATTTCTGTAGACAATAGACTGCGAACATACTTGAATATGTATGAGTTTTGAAATGGTTTTGCTTTACAACATCCATTAAATTAGAGTTGCTCTCTACCAACTTATAACCATACTCTTGTGCAAATTCCCTAGGTCGTTCAACTCGTTGATTATATAATGCAAGGGCCTCATCTCCTTCTCCCATACTTCCAACATTGTTAAATGCAAGATGAGTTACTTTATGGGATTTATATTTGTCTATAGACTGGGTAGCAAGAACATGAAGAGAGTCTACCCCACATGATATTCCTGTACCTACAGCACCGGCATTTGGCAATGGATCAGAAGCTATTTCTGCACTGATTCTTGATCGATAAAAAGATGGATTATATTCTACAAGCCCGTCAATCAAATAAGTTTCAATGTTATACAGTAAATCTTCTGTTATTGGAGCTTCAGAAACAATGTCGTGACCATTTCTCATTGCGTAGTTCAAAACTGCAATCAAGAAAGCATCGCTTCGCTCATCACAAAGATAATTACCGTATTCTTTGTTGACTCTGAACCAAACGAGGCTACGTTTATCATCTATTGTTATGAAAGTATTTAGGATAGCACAGTTACCGTTGTATTCAATATATGGTTTCTCTATTTTGATCATATTATTTTTGTTTTCTTATTATGCTCTGTATTTTTGAAATAACCATTTGCTTTTCAGAATTCCTCAATCCAATTACCCATATTGTAATGCTAGAACTTATTACACAAATAAGACTTGCTATTAAGAAAGAAACAAAATTGTCATTCGAAAATTTACAATATACCAAAGGCAATATTGATGATATTATGGATACTGAAATTATAGGACTAAAGACTGATTTTAAATAATCCATAACTGGGAAATCATTATCATACTTTAGCACTAACATTCTTACGAACAAGCCTATTACAGCTACAATAATAGCAACTACGAATGACGAATATACGGGCATACCCATTTTGTATACAATGTAGCTTAATACAAAGGTCAAAATAAACAGTAGAGATACAGAAATCTGATAATTTCTAATTTTTCCAGAGGCCTGATTAACGTATGCTATAGGTGTATAGGCGGTTCTAATCAACAGTTCAACAATAGTAAGTTGCGTAAATAGCTCACAAAGGGGGGGGACTGTTTTAAGCCATAGCTCCAAAATATAATGAGTATTGAAAAATATAGGCAACGTTAATATTAATAACAGATAATAAGAAAGTCGCGAAGAAGAAAATACTAGCTTATACATGTATTCTAATTCCCCTGATGAATAAGATTTCATCACTTGTGGTTTAACTGCTGTGAGGAAATTAAGAACAAATGAGTCAACCGCAGTCCTTGCCTGAACCGCAATACCTCTAGCCGCATTATATACAGGACCAAAAAACATGTTAATCAGGATGTTAACACCCTGATTTCCGAGCATGTCTGTCAAACAACCAAATATCATCCACCCTGTAAATGAGAACATCTTCCTTATTAATGCAAAATTCCAATTCCATTTATACGAACATTCTTTAAACTTTTTTTTACAATAAATCATATAACAGGATTGCATTATCAATCCAACCAGCAACAACAAAATCGCATACAAAACAAGTTTATCAAAAGAAACGACTAGAAGTAAATAAACTACTACTAAACGAAGAAATACATCCAAAATAGAAAAATAGGCATAAACAGACATCCTTTCGTTAGCAATTATAGCAGCATTATAAGGAGTGCTAATGATGCTTACAAACAAAGATGCAACAGAGAGATGAAATACCCATATAGCAGATGCAAAGCGTTCGGCAGGTATGTTCAACTTATTATAAAGAAACCACAAACCAACTGATTCAAGTGCTATAACAGTTATAATTCCTATCAGGTAATGAGAGTTTACTGCATTGATAAAGACTTTATTTAGACTGTCGTAATTGCCTTTACCCATCTCAACATTTAGAAATCTTTGAGTACTTGTTGCCATCGAGCTATTAAAAAAAGCCAACATAGAAACCACACCTCCTACAACATTGTAAATACCATAATCATCTATACCTAATGTATTTAGCACAACTCTGCTCGTGTATAAAGCTACGGCCATCGTTAAGAACATTCTGACATAAAGCATCATTGTGTTCTTGACTATTTTCTTATTATTATCTTGAGTATTACTCACGCTATTAAGAAATATTATTTTATAGACTTGTTCCGTCAGGACGTATCGAACGTCAAGCTTACACTCCACCTGTACTGACGGATAAACCTTCTAGTTTTTTCTCCAAATCATTTTATTGATGATACCCACATAGCTCTGGATGAGCTTGATAACTTTAGTAGATACGTTAGTATCAACATAAGCAGGAACATCGCAAGCATCATCACCATTCTGATGCATAGTGACAGCAAGATCTACTGCCTGACATACTGCCTCGGAAGTAATGGAGCCAATAGTGAAGACACCCTTATCCATTGCTTCAGGACGCTCAGTAGAAGTACGAACGCTTACTGCAGGAAAATGGAAGAAAGCGCTCTCCTCAGGAACAGTACCAGAGTCAGAAACTACACAGAAGGCATTCTGCTGAAGCTTGTTGTAGTCGAAGAAGCCAAGAGGAGTATGCTGGATAATACGAGAGTCGAACTTGAAGTCTCGCTTCTCGATCATTTTCTGGCTACGAGGATGGCAGCTATAGAGCACTGGCATGTCATAAGTCTCAGCCATAGCGTTGACAGCATTCATGAGTGAGAAGAAGTTACTCTCGATATCGATGTTCTCTTCACGATGAGCAGAAAGAAGGATATACTTGTTGGGCTCTAGGTTAAGATCTTTCAGAACGTTTGAAGCCTCGATCTGTAGTATTACCTCAGAGAGAACTTCTGCCATAGGGGAACCTATGACATAAGTATACTCTGGTTTAACACCAGACTCAAGGATATATCTACGAGCGTGCTCAGAATAGCATATGTTGACATCAGATGTAACATCAACAATTCTGCGAATTACCTCTTCTGGAAGGTTCTCGTCCTTGCAACGGTTACCAGCCTCCATGTGGAAGATTGGAATTTTAAGACGTTTTGCAGCAACAATACTCAAGCAAGAATTGGTGTCACCAAGAACAATTACTGCATCAGGTTTAACCTCTACCATAAGGTCATAAGCTTTCGCAATAACGTTACCCATAGTCTCGCCAATGTTCTTACCTACTACGCCGAGATAGTAATCAGGCTCGCGAAGACCAAGATCCTTAAAGAATACCTCATTGAGATTGTAATCGTAGTTCTGACCTGTGTGAACAAGTACATGGTCGAAATATTTATCAGACTTCTTGATGATAGCACTCATCTTGATAATTTCAGGACGAGTACCAACAATGGTCATTAACTTTAATTTCTTCATATCAATATTTACTTTTTAAAATAATGTGGATAGAGATTTTTGTGGCTATTTACCCAATCAGCCATTTCCTTGACCTGCTGCTCATAACTTGGCACTTGGTAAGAAAAATCGGCACGCTTATGACGAAGACTCTTATCAAGCTGCAACTTATCGTTAGGATTGATAACTATCTCGCCATTGCGGAAAAATTTGTTGAACAAACCGAGTAGATCAAACTTGTTTATACTCTCATTGTTCACCAGATTATATAGCCCCATAAGATTCTCCTTGATAGCAGCTTCCATTGCCTTGGCAAGTGTCAAAGTAGTGACACCTGTCCAGATGGCACCTGTATAACCGTCAACAGGACCATCCTGTTTCATAAACCAATTGAAAAGTCCGATGCCCTTCTCATTAGGATCAGGACCTACAATAGAGTTGCGGAAAGTGAGATTCTTCTCGTCATTGATTTCGCCAATAGCCTTGCTTCTGTCGTAGAATACCTTGCCATCAGGAAAACTATCCTCATAATAAGGACCGGTATTTCCTGCAAAGACACAATCTGTACTCATGTGAATGAGGCGAGCCTTTTTGTTCTTGAGGGTATCAGCAATGAAGTGAGGGAAATAGCCATTGAGCATGACAGCCATTGACTTGTTCTCCTCAGCAAATTGATTGAGGATGCCAATAGCATTGATGACGATATCAAAGTCGTCACTCTCTATGGCTACCTTTACGTCAGCAGTATTTACTACATCACCGAGGATATTTTTGCAATATAACACAGGCCTGCGAGTGAAGCCTGTCACATCATATCCTTGCTCCTTGAAGTAAAGCGTAATGATGTGACCAGCCATTCCACTAGCACCAAATACTAATATCTTCATAGTTATGGAGTTTACTCTGAACGATAATCACGAGCCTTTGCACGAGCCTGAAGACCAAGATCCTCACGGATGAAGTTGAGTTTGAGGAGGAGCTCTTTCATATCTTCAATATCGAGGCGACGAGTGTTATGTGAGTGATATTCTTCAACTTGCTCAACTTTGTGGTCACCCTCTGTGAAGAACTTATCATAATTAAGGTCGCGATTATCGCAAGGAATACGATAGTAACCACCCATATCAATTGCTTTTGCCATCTCTTCGCGTGTTACAAGCGTCTCATAGAGCTTTTCACCATGGCGTGTGCCGATAACTTTCACCTCTGTCTCACCATACTTCGGATCGATTTTAGCATATGTCTGCTTCAAAGCTTCTGCCAATACGTCAAGAGTAGCTGCAGGAGCCTTCTGAACGAAGAGGTCACCATTCTCGCCATGAGTAAATGCGTAAACAACAAGATCCACAGCATCATCCAAAGTCATCATAAAACGAGTCATATTTGGATCAGTAATGGTGATAGGCTTGCCTTCTATCATCTGTTCGACCCACAAAGGAATAACAGAACCACGAGAAGCCATAACGTTACCATAACGAGTGCAACAGATAGCTGTTTTAGCGTTAGTGCCAAGGGCACGTCCCTGAGCAACAGCAACCTTTTCCATCATAGCCTTAGATATACCCATAGCATTGATCGGATACGCAGCTTTGTCAGTAGAAAGAACAACCACATTACTTACACTATGAGCAATAGCAGAGAGAAGTACATTATTAGTACCTTCAACATTTGTACGAACAGCTTCCATAGGGAAAAATTCGCAAGAAGGTACCTGCTTGAGAGCAGCAGCAGAGAATACGTAATCAACGCCATCCATTGCGAAGTCAACAGCCTCACGCTGACGAACGTTTCCAATGTAAAATTTCACCTTATTTGCAACCTCAGAACGATTTGCCTGTAAGAAATGGCGCATATCGTCCTGTTTCTTCTCATCACGACTCAGAATGCGGATTTCCTTGATATCGCTATCCAAGAAGCGACGAAGGACTGCATTGCCAAAACTACCTGTACCTCCAGTGATAAGGAGGGTCTTGTCTTTGAATACTGACATAATCTTATTTTATATTGTAATTTTAGAAATTATTTATATCCAGAAACTCGTTTCGACATTGATCGTAACGACCAGCCTTGGTTTCGATGATGATGGCTATTTCGCTAGATGTCTCCAAAGAATGATACTGCCTAGCTGGAATAAGAATACCAGAACATTCACCCTCAGTTGTAAGAGTAAAGGATTCCGTTTCCCGTTCTTTCTCACTATAATAGTGTCAATGAAACAACCATAAATGCAGACACAAATTTCGCCTATATCTAAGTGTAGATGTGGCGCTACAACAGATCCCGGCTGAAAAGTATTCAGCATTCACTGCCGCTCTCATTCTCTAAATCGCATGAATCGTAATTTTTGCGGTGTCGAGGATTAGCAGCAGCTTCAGCAGCAAGTTTATCGAATAAGGTTAATCGAGCCTCATTGAATATACAAATGATAAATAAGTCATCTATGTGGTATTGAACCACATGCTCTACTTAAGCACTACCTGCGATAAATGAAAAACTATGATTGAAAAAATCAGTAAAATGATGCGTTTTTGATGAAAAAATAGGCTTAAAACGTGATTTAAGTCTGTTAACACTCAATTAGAGCATATCCTTTTTATAAGGCATCAGAAAGGATAGCTCACAAAAAAATGTTATTAAATTCGATTGATTTTAGCTATTAATATATAGCCAAGTCCATATATTGCAACGCTAGACTCAAAAAGACCTCTACAAACGTTAAAAAAATCAATAAAAATTTGCCAAGACAATTCCATGAGGACCTATTTTGCAACTTCACTGTGCTGATTATACTGTGAATCTGAGCCCCATCCTTCAATCCCTAAAATTCTTTATAAGCGAAATATTATGCGATAAACCATTGCGGCCAGCAATATCATCACCAAAATGTCTTAATAGCCATTGAGGATTAGTTTCATTGGTAAATCTCCAGATTTCTATCTTTTTACATATTTCCCTCTTGCTGAAATCTTTCAGTCCTTATCCAAAACCTCAAACCTCGGTGAGTTCTTTGATTTAAATTCAGGTACTACTCTCTTCATTAACCTCACTGTATCCATGATCTTTACCGTACGGGATAAATTCTCGAACTCTCCATAAGTTTCAAGGATATCAGTATATTCATAATGACGTACCTTAGCTATCATTATCTTCTTATTCTCGGTAGGGATTGTATTCTCCTTATCACTCAAGACTTCTTCATAAAGCTTCTCACCCGGACGCAATCCCGTAAACTCTATCTCAATATCTTCACCCGGACGATAACCGGCAAGTTCGATCATACGGGTAGCCAGGTCAACAATCTTCACAGCCGTCCCCATCTCAAAAACAAAAATCTCATTACCTTCACTCATCGTAGCAGCTTCCATTACCAGACGACAAGCTTCGGGAATAGTCATAAAGAAACGAATGATATCAGGGTGAGTCACTGTGACAGGACCACCATTCTCAATCTGTTCTTTAAAACGGGGAATTACAGAACCGTTACTACCCAAAACGTTACCAAAGCGGGTAGTGATAAATTTGGTACGACCTTTTACTTTTCCCTCACGGATGGCACAGCCCAGACTTTGTACATAGATTTCTGCCAGACGTTTCGAGCATCCCATTACATTAGTAGGATTTACAGCCTTATCGGTAGAGACCATGATCATCTTTTCTGCTCCGTATTCCACTGCCATATCAGCAACCTGGCGAGAGCCGACAACATTGACCAGTACAGCTTCACAAGGGTTTTCCTCCATTAATGGAACATGCTTATAGGCAGCGGCATGAAAGATTATCTGAGGCTGATAAGTTTCGAACACCATACGGAGACGTTCTTTCACACGGACATCTCCAATGATGGGAACAAAGTCTAGATTTGAATATTTCTTTTCAAATTCAAGACGTACATTATGCAAAGGAGTTTCGGCTGAATCGAACATTATTAATTTGCGAATGCCCATTTGCGCCAACTGACGGCACAGCTCACTACCAATACTCCCGGCAGCCCCCGTTACCATAATTATTTTATCCCGAAATTCTGCTGCAACTTCCTGTATATTGATACTGATTTCCGGACGCCCCAGCAAATCTTCTATCTTAATAGGACGTACCCATTGATGAAAGTTTCCATGTTCATCAGCCTCACTAATAGAAGGGGCTATCAGTGTTCTGATTTTATTTTTTTTGCAAAATTGAAGTAAACGGTCTTCCTCTTCTCGGGTATCTTCATAACGTGCAAATAAAATACTTTGGATGCAATGCTTGTGCATCTGTCTTTTGAAATCTCCTTCATTCTTAAAAGAATAAACCGGAAAGCCTGCTACACGAAGGATCGAAGCACTTGTATCATAAACATAAAAACCAACAACTTTGAAATGTCTGCTATTCATCAGACGTACCTGCAATGCCACACTTTTATCATCTTTACCATATATCAGAATACGCTCGTTTTTCTTATTCATCTGATTAAGAAGAAACTCGTAGATCAGTATCAGCTGAATACGAAATCCAGCCATTGCAATAAAGGTCAGCATACCATCGAATAATACAAAGATCATTCTCTGACTGTTGGACAAGCCCATTTGAGGTATGAAAATCCAAATAGCAATAACCATACAAATGGCTTTTAAACATGCACTTCCCATCAGACGCCACAATTCCTTTAATTGTGAAAAACGTATGGTATTGCGATAAGTACGAAATATGTATGAACCGAGTATACTGGAAATAAAAGAAATTCCTATAATTTTCGCAAAAACATCTGTTCGTACAGAAATTCCCGTCATACTATAGATACCGATGTAGGCTATCCATGTACAAAGAACAGCTATAGCTGTATCAATTCCCAATATAATCCAATAACTACAATAATTCTTCCGGAGGTATTTTAAAACACCTTCTAATGTCTGTTTCATAAATATTATTCCCCAATATCTTAATTTTAAACTTTATACACTCATATACTCTTTGCAAACAGTATATAAATCATCTTTCAAAGGTGAGGGAGGAAGAGTTTCAAGAAGTTCCAGAGAACGGGAAAGAATATGTTCCCTTTTCAAGTCATCCTCCAGACTGGCATACAGACTCACACTATAGCCCAACAGAAGAGCAAGACACAAGGAAGCGTCCTGTTCCGGAGTACTGCCATGCAGAGGATATAACTCATTCATTTCATTATGAATATCCTTATTCAGCTGAGCCAGGTCGTCAGCATACAAATAACTGCCGGAGCATTCGATATGAAGAAGGCGATGGGCCTGATTATGAAGATGAAAGATTTTATCCTGTAACTCCATTATACAGATCTAATTATCTTGTCAAACTACGGCTTTTATTGATTCCACATACCCGGCAGGCATATCCACACAGGCGCATCCCAGCATATTCAGACGGACAGCAATCTTACTCTTACCGTCAACACTGACGAGTTCGCCGACAAGCCCCGACAAAGGTCCCTTTATCACACGGACCTGCTCGCCACGGGCTAAAGGAGAACTGCTCATGCATACGGCTTCCTTGGAATAGTCGAGCATGAAACGGAAACGGGCCATCTGCTCATCAGGAATAACGGCAGGATTGCTTTCACCACGCATCACCATATAACGGCTCACTGTAGAAAGGCTCAGAACTTCCACCCGTTCTTTCGGGTCGGCATGTACAAAGACCATCATTGGAAGAAGGACGGATTCGATCAGTTTACGACGGTCACTCCATTGATGCATCTCCTGTTGAAGAGGGATGAAATTTTCAATGCCCATCTTGTCTAAATACTCCGAAACTTTCTTCTCGTGATGCATACGAACCAAGGCGACATACCAGCGTTTTGAGTGTGCTACGCCTTCCCCTGTCCCATAGCTAGGCCCAGCATTAATAGATTTCTTGTTTGTTAGAATCATCTTTTTTTACCCCATTTTTGTCCGTTACTTCTTAGGTAACGGAAACCTATACATTCAAAGACAAACAGAATGGGAACAGTGAAAAACATCGACAAATACGTGATAGAAGGAGTTTGCAGCCTGCGAGAAGGGGTATATTCCTGTGGAAATATGGTATAACGGCAGTGGGACATGAAGATAATGTTTTTTCATGTTCAAAGACTTTTTTGCCTTATTTGCGGATAAAACGAAAAAAAATGGAATTTTATTTGTTTCCTATTTGTGTTTTTGTCTATCTTTGCGTCATATTTAAATCCGTTACCTAAGAAGTAATGCACATAGTTTAATACTGACTATTAATATTTTATATATTTACAACGCCTCCATTGAGTAGTTCTTCACGTAAGATAAATTCATCTTATTTACTTCCGTACGTTCCTTCAGTCCGAATCCCTTCAAATAGATCTGGGTTGTCTTGATGGACTTATGTCCCAGCGACTCGCTGATCATTTCAATAGGGACGCCACGATATTTGGCGGTAGTCGCCCATGAATGGCGGAGCGTATAGGAAGTCACCGGAGAAGTCAGACGCAAAGCTTTTGCCAATCCCTTCAAATGGTTATTGAACCGGCGAAGGGCGGACTGGTATTCACGGTAAGCACGTTCATCCTTACGCTTCTTGTCACCCGAAAGGATATCGAACAGATAGTCGGGACAATCCGGACGTGAAGGCTGATGATTCAGGAGCTGGCTGATCATCTCCTGCGCCGTATCAAGGATTTCCACACTCATCGGAGTCTTCGTCTTGATACGGCTGTAACGGAGAATATTCTGATCCAGGGCAGACTTCTCAAGATGTGCCAGATCGGCAAAGGACATCCCGCAGAACTGGAACATCAATCCGGCAATGGCCTGTGTACGTCGCAAACGGTCCGTCTTGGGATCCTCATACAGAAGCTTATGCAATTCCGGAACCGGCAACGCGCGTTTCTGCCGAATGTCCACTCCGGTATATACATCATGAAACAGTCGGGGGACATACGGAGCTCTCCCCGACTCCACTCCACGATTATAAACACTACGCAACATACGCATATAGGTAGAAACCGTATTCGGTTTCAAACCACAATCACTCAGATGCTGACCGTAACGGCGCAGACACTCACGGGTAACCTGACGGAACGACACGTTCTGCGTACCACAAAAGTTACTGAAAGAAAAAAGGGCATTCTTATAGACATGCGCTGTAGAAAAGCGCCCCTCTTTTTGTAAACGACCGATGTATAGTTCCCCACACCGGCTAAATCCATTCTTACTTTTCATCTTATATCACTAGTTATTTTATATACAAGTATAGGGCGAAAATATGAAAATTCCATCTTCGTCCGGCAGAGATTCTTAATTTTATTTAATTCAGGAAGAGTGGTAACGGCCGGACAGATGTTCCGGAGAGCAAGGGAGGCACGTAAAAAAAGAGAGGCAAAGGAAAAACGCCTGTTTGTAATAAACTTTGTTAAACGCTCAACCGCAAAAACCGTACTATTTATCAACATCAATCCCCGCGTATATACGCGCAATTTTAATTGGTAGCGGATAATTCTCATATCATTACACAGTAATATCAACCGGCATTTTCCTTATTTTGAAAAATACGAATATTCGTCCTAGCTTTGCACTTCGGTTTTAACCAATACCTCCGTTTCTCACCGAGAAACACCCTCTTGGTTTTAAAGAAACGGGGCGTTGGTTTTAAAGGAACGGCCCTTTGGTTTTAAACCAAAAAGAGGTATTTGTAACTATTTGATTTTCAATTTCTTATAAAAGCATAATTCCGTCCCCGTAACCCATGGGATTTTTCTCAACAAACAAAACGGAATTCATGACCCGAAGCGGTCTGATGCATACAATATTTATTTACAATTAAGAATTAAAATCCCATGGTTACAGTTACGATTACCATCAAGCCGTATCTGGCAAGGTATATGTACGTACGTTACGCACAAAGTTTAGAACCCGAATCCGAAAGTCGCCCCTCACCTTCTTCGTCAGCCTCTCTCCGAAAACCGATTCCTATCCATCTCTCTCACATCACTCCCATCTATCATTTTCTCTATCAGTTATCCGTCCCGCATCCATCCAAAGTATCCTGGAAAGAAACAGGAAATATCACGTTTGTTCTGCCTAATCCAGCCTACGGAAAGAATCCGGAAGTATATAATTATATCGGGCAGGAAAGCGCATTAACCATAGAAAAGGAAATCGAAGTGGAAATGAGGGCGGAACTCTATGAATTTCTGCTGGAGAATAAATTCAAAAACGGAATCATGTTCAAACGCTCGATGGAGCTTTTTGTGGAACATTATAATATGGAAGGTACAGTGGAGGAAGATAGCCTTATGAGGGCTTTTAAGAGGTGGAGGAAGGCGATGAAAGATAATAGAAAATACTAATACATCTAAAAAAGGGGCTGTCCGATTTTGGACAGCCCCACACAAAAATAAGTCTTATATTTAGGCTGCACTAATAAAGCTACCTAAATCTTTATATATTTCCTCTATTTTAACAAACTACTATCAGGGAACTATCTGTCCGATTCATCATCTCTCCAATGTTCAGGTTTGTTCAACTCATCCGAACACCTGATCTTTCCTTTATCCACATCAAATCCCTTCGGACTGATTGCCTGAACCATCCAATAATCCGAGAACTGTTCCAGTATCGGGTAAGGAGCAGGATAACCCAGCCTGGCTGCATCCGGTATAAAACCATATTTTGGATAATATTCTTTATGCCCCAATACAAACACAAGGCACGAACCTTTTTCCTGCAACCTCTCTATACCTGCCCGTATCAGCATTCCGCCTATACCCTGCCGTTGATATTCCGGCTTGACAGCTAAAGGTGCAAGAATGTGCATCATCTGTTGTGCTCCCTGACCATCAAAATAGGCTCTGGTGAAGAGAATGTGTCCGACAGCCTCACCTTTGTAGAAAGCGAGCAACGAAACCATTGGTTTTGCAGTTTTGTCAGCCAGCAGATCGGCTACCAACTGTGCTTCTTTGTCATAGCCAAACGCTTGTTTTTCAACAGTCATTATGCTGTCGAAATCATCTGTATTGGTCTCTCTGATTTGTATATTAATTGAATTTATCATTTCATTGTTTTTTTGAGCATGTATATCTTGCAGATAGTTATTATCCGCTTTATAGACATGCGATTATACTTATTATATAGAATATGAAAATAACTCTGGCAAGAATATGCCAGAGTATGAATTAAGGGATAACCTTGACAGACTGCCAAAGGTTATTTACTTCACGGACTCCTTCTTAGCTTTACACATAGACCGCAAAGGTAATGCTTTCTATTGCATTATGCTATAGTTTGCAGCGAAAACTATCCATCAATTTTACTTTTTTATTGCTAGAAACTACTTTTATTTCATTCTCTCCCAGCTGCAACTCCACATTTTTCCATTCTAAAATAGCATACTGATCCGGCATTGCCTTACCATAGCTTTTTCCATTGACAAACAGTTCCGCCCCGGGCTGATTAGTGAATGCAGTAATCGTTTGCAGACGTCGGGAACGTACGGTGTTACGTTTTCCGGCCAGATAAAGCACAGGTTCTTCCTTGTTCCAGTTAGCCTTATAAAAGTAGAACGCGTCTTTACGTACTTTCCGGTCAAAGGTAACCAGCCCCTTATCATTAATTCCCGGACGATCGCCTTCCGTACGGTGAGCCGCACCGAAATCAAACATATTCCATACAAAGCTACCCCATATATAAGGACGGGCAGAAATCGCTTTCCAGTTCTCGATATGATAATAGGTCTGCCAATTCTCCGGATGCCACCAACTGTTTGGCACGGATTTTACCAACGAATCCTGCTGATGATAAATGCTGGCACCGGCACCATACTCACTGATGGCAATACGGATTTCCGGATAATCTCTATGCATACCGTCCAGCCAGCGTCCTAAATCGGCCGGGGTGCCTCCATACCATCCGTCGTACCGATTCCATGCGATGGCATCCGTTATGAAATTCAAGTCACCCATTTGATTACTTGCCGAAGTGGTAGGACGCGTAGTATCTTCCTGATGCGCCAGCTCATTTAATTCCTTGATATATTCCACCGGATTATCACCGGATTCAAGCAGTTCATTGAACAGCCCCCATACACAGATGGAAGGATGATTAAAATGTTGGCGGATCAGCTCCTTCAGCTGTTCTTTCCCATTGGCACGGAAAGAAGGCAGATTAACAAATCCTTTATCATCATATCCTCCGGGACCGATAAAAGGTATTTCTGCCCAGACAATAATCCCATTCTTATCCATCAGATCATAGAAATAGGTAGCTTGCGGATAATGTGCCAGCCGAACCGCATTCACTCCCATTTCCAGCATCAGGGCTGCATCTTCTTCATGATGCTGAGGACGTAAAGCATTACCCACCTCACTCCTGTCCTGATGCCGGCAAACACCGTGAAGAGGCAGATGCTTGCCATTCAAAAAGAATCCCTTATCCGGATCAATCCGATAATAACGAAGTCCTAAAGGCTGCGTCACACAATCTACCAGTTGCCCTCCTCTCGACAGAGAAACCTCCGCCTGATAAAGAAACGGGTCCTGACGGCCATTCCACAGATGAGGATTATTTATCTCAAATGTAAGTTCCTGCTGCAAAGCTGCATTCCCGGCAAGAGTAAGTGTCTGTTTCTGTTGCGCCACCACTTTCTGACCATCCAGCAAACGGATACCCAGTTCTACTTCCTGACCGGCATTATTGCCATTTGCCAAATCAACGACCGCCCTTATTTTCGCATATTGATGACTGACACTATCCTGTATCAGACGAACTCCCGGAGAAGCATAATTCAAAGGAGAAATACATGCCTCATCAGTGATCAGCAGATGCACATCCCTGTAAATACCGCCATAAAAATTAAAGTCACCCACCAAAGGCATCACGTCCAGTTGTTCTCCATTATTCACCCGCACTAATATAGAGTTCTCTTTTCCATAATTCACCTCTCCGGTTATTTCAAAGACAAAAGCTCCGTATCCTCCACGATGTTCACCGATATGACGGCGATTGATAAATACATCTGCTATACTGTTCGCTCCTTCGAAACGAAGGAAAAGACGCTTGCCTTGCCATTCGGGACGAATGAACAGTTTCTTTTCATAATTACCGATTCCCCGTTTATAGTCGATCTTTCCGGACAAAGCATCCTGTGTATTCCAGGTATGGGGCAGATCTACTCTTATTTCCGACCCTTTCTGCACCTGATGCGAGAATCGGAACTTCCAGTTGTCGTTTAATAAAATATCCTGCCGCTGAGCAAATAGCGGCATACTGCAAAACAGAAATAAAGCAACTGCCATCAAACGGCAGCATGACATAATTGGTGTTCTCATATTATTTTTTTAATGATGATTTCTTCACTTTGATAAAAGAAGAGAGTGATTCAACTTTACTCTTATATTTTTTCTCATTGACTCTATTTTTGTTTTCTTCTTTATCTATCCGATGATCGAACAGCATACTTGCTTTCTTCACGTCACCTTTCATCCATTCGGCATAACTAAAACGTTGATCAACCGCATTGTCTCCCCCTTCCCACTGAATATAGACTTCATCCTTCGTCTTAGCCTTCAGATTGCTGAAAACTTTTGCAAAGCTCTGTCCATCCAACTGTTCTGCTGGTTGTGGTATCTGGCATAACTCGCACAAAGTAGGATACAAATCTACAAACTCAACCATCGACCGGGTCTTTCCTTTTTTCATTCCGGGCACACGGATAATCAACGGCACATGAGTAGAACGGTCCATCAGATTATGTTTACCCACAAAATCATGTTCGCCCAGATTCCAGCCATGATCTCCCAGCAGTACCACAATCGTATTCTCCGCCAGACCTAACTCATCCAGAGCATCCAGCACTTTTCCGATTTGTGCATCCACGTAGCTCAGGCAAGCATAATATCCATGCTTCACTTCCCGCTGAAAATCGGCATCCCCCGTATCAGTCACCCGTGCATAAGCATATATCTCACTCGAATTACGGACTTGTTCCGGCAAGCCTTCCGGTCTGAAACGGTTGGAAGCCAAAGGTATCTCTTCCCGCTTATACAAATCCCAATATTTCTTCGGAGCATTAAACGGCAAATGAGGTTTCCAAAATCCGCAAGCCAGGAAAAACGGTTTGTTCATTTCTTTCATACGCCGCAGGTCACGAATGGCACGTTCCGCCAATTTTCCGTCATCGTATGCCGTATCCGGAACATCCGCTGACTCGCAAAACGGTCCGCGCATAGTCTTGGGATTGATCGTCTTGCCCGATTCTGAGTTCATCCAAAGTTCCCATTTATTATATTCCGCCCAATAGACATCGTATCCATCCGGATGATTCCGGTAGGGAGGTTCGCTCCACGATGCGGCATGATCGCTCATGTGGTGAAAAACTTTGCCATCCGAAACTGTATGATAACCATTCTTTGTGAACCATCCGGAAAGAGGTATAGCCTCCGGACAATCCTTGCTGGCATAAGCCGAGAAATTCACAAAACGATCGGGATAGTGAGGATATACGCCTGTCAGAAGGCTGGCACGGGAAGCGCCACTCACCGGAACATTGCAATAAGCGTTCTGAAACAAGACTCCGCTCGATGCCAGACGATCCATATTCGGAGTCTTGACCGCCTCCACTCCGTAACAACCCAGTTCGGGACGCATATCGTCAGCCATCAGAAAAAGAACATTCATTCTGGAAACATCGGAGACATTGTGCTGCGCCTGCACAGCAGAGGCCATACAGCAAGCTGTCCCGCAAAGAAGGGTATATTTTACCGAAATAGCGTTCTTCATTTTATAGTTTAAATTTTCAAGACCTGCAATATACAAAATATTACAGGTCTTGCCTCTGTTTTTACTCAAAAAATTATTTAGTCCATACCGGATTCTGTTCCAGATTCGTATTCAGTGCCAGTTGCTTCAGAGGCAGCGGATACAGGTAATAATGTTCCTGCCATCCGAGCGGAGCGTCAAAGAAGTAAACATACCCTTCGTCATTACTCGGTCCGCCGGTTACTTTCAGATTTTTAGCCGAAGCTCCCGTCACATATACTCCCAACGGGCGTTTATTGACATAGTCTCCTTTTTTCCATCTGCGAAGGTCATCCAGACGGAATCCTTCCCCCATCAGTTCCACACGTCTCTCCCTGCGTACCTCCCACAGAAGAGCAGGAACGGAAGGATCACGGGCCGTATCAAAATCATCTGTAATGTCTTCGACCGTCATTTTCGCTACATGTCCGCGTGCACGAAGTTTATTAATGGATTTATCGGCAGCCGTCTGATCAAACTTACCTAATTCGCACATGGCTTCGGCATAATTCACCATTACCTCTCCTACACGGAACAAAGGCGCATCTGTCGTATTCACTCCATTGGCATTGGTAGCTACGGTATGCGTATTATAGTACTTCCATACCCAGAATCCCATTTGAGAAGCATTCCAGCCCTGTCCCCAGTTCTGATTCTTGAAGTGCGGCTGCCCCTGCACCGTGAATCCTTTGAAGTTGGAAGACGGCAAACGATGATAAGTCTCACCGGAGATTGTAGCAAGAAGATCTATAAACTCTCTGTCCTGCGCATGATCCGTATATTTCCAGTCGGCCGTGCTCGGACCATTTTCTTTCTTTACCATATAGGGAGGACATATCGTCAGATACAACCGGTAATCACGGTCGCGGAACTGTCCGTAAATCTCCTTATCACCGCCATACCGACTGGTGGTAGTACTTACCGGACGACCATCCGTACACAGATAACTGTCTACCGCATCCTTTGTCGCCTCAATATAAGATTCACCGGTACGCACCATGCGTGTCAGGCCATGCATCAACTGACCGGTTTCATAGGCTTTATACAAGATAATGCCCGTCACCCCATCCAAAGACTCCGAATTGAAAAGCTCGTCATACTGTGGATGTACATTCGGATAAACCTTCAAGACTTCTTCCGACGCACGTACACACTCTTTCAAGTAAGTCTCGGCATCAGACAATCCATGATACTTCCGCCAAGTACCCTCGAACAAGGCAAAACGGGAAATAAGTGCCTGCACCACAGATATACCAATGGTGTTTTTGCCATCGTCCGCACCGATATGTGTCTCCGCATATTTCAGGTTGGACAGGATATTCGAAGCCACCAGATCGCGACTATCCCGTTTGCCGTACAGTTCCGGACTGTCTTCTTTCAACGCATTCTCCACCCAGGGGATATCTCCAAAGCGGGAAAGCATCTGAAAGTATTTATATGAACGGAAGAAATAGCCGACACTGCGCCAGTGCTCCTTCTCCGTATCATTCATCTGCGAACCGTCGATATTGTCCAGCATCAGATTTACCCGGCGGATATAGTCGTAATCCCATTCCTTGACTTCATCTGTTGCCTTCGCCTTCTGGTATGCCCACTGCCCTTCATATCCGGACAAACCTTTGATCATATTGTCCGACTCAAAATCTCCGCGGAATATTTCGTCCGTCTGCCCCGTATCATACGTATATCCGAAGAATACATTATATAATCCCCATGCATACGTTTTGAAGTTATCATAGGTAGTAAAGACTGTCGCTTCCGTCTGTTGTCCTTTCGGATTAACTTCCAGAAAAGAGTCATTCAAACAAGACGACATCAGCAAACAGAGACTAATGCCCGTACCCAGTATATATTTCTTCATAACAATTACTCTTTTAAATAGTGAAACAATCAGAATGAAAGGTTGATACCAAACGAATACTGCCGCATATACGGATAGGTAAAACCACGTTGTCCCAAGTCATCCGTTACCGAACGTTCCGGATCGAGTCCTTTCGGCAAATGATCGAATGTATAAAGATTCTCACCGCTAAAGAAGACAGCCAGATTATTGACACCGATCTTAGTCATCCACTTGGACGGGAAATTATAAGATAAGGTGATGTTCCGGATACTCAGGTAGGAACCATCCTGCAGATAACGGGTCTGAATACGTGTATTGGCAGCTGTATTTCCGGCAGCTTTCTCATACAGACGGGGGAAATAGCTGTCTGTGCGCTCCGGCGTCCAGTAATTCAGTTGTGTGTCATATACCGTCGTCCATGCGTCATAGTGCGGATAGAACAAGTCATTCATAATCCACAAATCACGTTTGCCTACTCCTTGCAACAGGAAAGATAAAGAGACCCCCTTCCAGTTTGCACCACCGTGGATGCCATACTGATAACGACGGGTACTATTACCGATGATCTTACGGTCGCCCGGATCTTTCGTCGTACTTGTGCCCCCGTTGATAATATCGTTGTCATCCAGATCTTTATACAGGATATCACCCGGATTCGGATTATAGCCTTCCACTTTTGGAATGCCTGCTTTCAGCTTGCCATCGGCATCGAAATCATCAACAGTATACAGGCGGTCTGTAACATACCCCCAGATTTCACCCAGTTCCATACCTACACGGTAAGTATCTTTATCGTTCTTATCCTTGCCGAAGAGACCTGTCTCGTTATTATACTTGGTAATCTTGGTTTTAGCATCATAAAGGTTGAAGCCCAGATTGTATTTCACTTTTCCGATCTGATCATTCCAGTCTACAGTGATCTCCCATCCTTTGGAACGAAGATCGGCAGTATTCTGCAAAGGAGCACTTGCACCCAGCACAGCCGGTAATTCCGCTCCCGGAGCGAGCATACCTTTCGTATCACGACGATACCAGTCGAATACAAGATTCAGCCTGTTGTTCAATAAACCCAGATCAAAACCGACATCGACAGTCGTCACTTTCTCCCAGGTAAAACTGTTACTGACCAATGCGGCAGGTTTAAGGGTAGTTACCTTGATACCCGAAACGGTCCAGTAAGCCTGCTCGGCATCCATACCCGGAATATAAGCGTATGGAGTGATACTCTGATTGCCGATATTACCCCACGAAGCACGCAATTTTAAGTTAGACAATACGGATGTCAACGGTTTCATAAACGCTTCTTCGCTCACACGCCATCCGGCAGAGACAGAAGGAAAGAAACCGAAGCGACTGTCTTTCGGAAATTTGGAAGAGCCGTCATAGCGTCCGTTCGTTTCAATCAGATATTTGCCGGCAAAGGAGTAGTTGATACGATAGAATAATCCTCTTACTGTATAGCGTTCGAATTTATCTTTAGCGAAATAATCTCCTGTAGCCTGCGATATAGAAGGAAGGTCTTCGTTAATCATGTTCATACGCGACATTTCCGCATAGCGATAGTCACTGCTCTCCTGATTGAAACCTCCCATCACGGTGACTTCATGCTTGCCCCATGTGTTATTGTAGTTTCCGTAGAAGTTCAGGGCATTATAATCGGTAATGCCGTTGGAGTTTTCATACTTAGAGTTTGCCGTCGAAGTCTCTTTCACAAAGTTACCTCCGTGGGCATAATAGAACTTCTTTTCAAACTTGGTCTTTTCATTACTCAGATGGTTGTATGTATATTCACCCACCAGTTTGACGTTCTTCAAAGGAGTAATCGTCACCTTTCCGAAGATACGGATATTGTTTTTCTGGATAGTCGTCGGATAAGCAAGATTAATCAGATTCCGGGGAGTATTAATCGGTAGTTCTTCTCCGTCGATATTCATTGTTCCGGTAGGGAAATAAGACGGGAAGGCAACGGCTGCTCCCCAGATTCCATATCCTCCCGAAGTCTCCGGCAATTCTGATTTCGAGTTCGTGTATTTGATATCCAGTTCCGGAGTAATCCATGAGAATACGTCCGAACGGATATAAGAAGACACATTGTAACGTTTATACGCATCCTTGTCCGAGGCCAGCACTCCATTCTCATCGACCATACCGAAAGAGAAACGATAAGATATATCTTTCGTGCCGCCACCTACAGAAAGATTGTGCGTCTGCTGGAAACCGGTCTCCATCATATCATCAAACAGATTGGTTTCTGCCAGACTATAGCGCAATCCGTCCACCATTGCATACCCATCGGGATAAGCCGAAGGATTGGCATTGTATTCTTTCAATAAATCCAGCCACGTATCCACATTCTGTCCACTCTGATAGTTGATGGTTCCCATGTCTTTATAAGCCTGCACCGTCTGAAGCGGTGTTGCCTTACGAGGCATATTGGCAGGTCTGCTAAATGAGAAATTGTTAGAATAATTAATAGAAAGCCTGGTTGAATCCGATCCTTTCTTTGTCGTAATCAGAATGACGCCAAATGCGGCACGTGCCCCGTAGATAGCCGAAGAAGCAGCATCTTTCAAGACCGTTACTGATTCAATATCATTCGGATCGAGCATATTGATATCCATTTCTACGTTATCCACCAGAACCAACGGTTTGCCATTCTTATCCAGACTGTTGACACCACGGATATTGAAACTCATTTCCTCTCCTGGTCTACCGGAGTTACCCGTAATCTGCAAACCGGGCATCGCGCCTTTCAAGGCATCGCTGACCGACACTACCGGACGGTCTCCCAATACTTCATCCATCTTCACGCTGCTTACCGCACCAGTCAGATTCGCTTTCTTCTGTACACCGTAGCCTACTACCACCACTTCGTCAATCAGACGGCTGTCTTCTTTCAGAGCAATGTGCAAAGGAGTCTGATTTTTGACAACGACTTCCTGCGTAGCATATCCGATATAAGACACGGATAATCGTGCATTCGGAGTCACCGACAGAGAAAAGTTTCCATCCATATCCGTAATCGTACCTTCCGTAGAATTCAGCACTTTCACATTGGCACCAATCACTCCTTCACCCGAAGGATCGGTCACTTTGCCTTTCAGGACAAACGCTTTTCCCTGTTCCTTTTCAGGCACTGCGGCATGGAATATGACCACCCGGTTTCCGTTCACTTCATAACTGATCCCCGTACCGGTCAGCAGTTGGGCCATCACGTCATTAATTGTACCCTTGTCCACGTTCACAGAGACTTTCTTATTCAGGTCAATGTCGTTATTGCGAATCAGAAAAGAATAATTTCCTTGCTTCCTGACTACTTCAATGGCTTCTTTCAAAGTAACGTTATCTGCTTTGACACTGAACTTCTTGTTTTGTTCCTGCGCTGAAAGTTGAAAACCTGTCAGGACATTACTTAGGGACAAAAGCAGAAACATCAATAATGTTTTTCTTATTATCAATCTCATTTTTATCACTATTAAAGGTTAACATATAGTTATTTATCGTAGCTGCGGACTGCCGGTATATCTATCGGCTGTGTCCATTTTCTTTCTCCTTCCTTTTATCTTACCCCCTTTCTTTTATCGGTAATAAAGATGGTGTCACCACTGACTTTCCACGTGTATTGTTTCTCAACGTTGATTTCGTGTAATATATCATAAATATTCTGATTGCTGTCGAAAGAACCGGAGAAGTGTTCGGCCTTCAGACGTTCGCTTTCTATGCTGATCTTCACCTGGAATTTACGTTCCAGACGATGGGCAATATCAGCGAATGAAGCATTCTCGAAGGTCAACCCGCCATCCAGCCAATCGCAGGCTTTACTTGCATTGGTCTTCAGCTTTTCCATTCGTCCGGTGTTCTTGTTATACAGTGCCTGCTCATTCGGGAATAATTTCATCACAGAATTAGCAGACGCTGATAAATTCACCCTGCCTTCCAGCAGAGACACCATCACATAATTATCGTCATCATAAGCACGGACATTGAATACCGTGCCGACTACCTGCACCTGCACATCGTTCGTCTTCACGAAGAAGGGAACCTCTGCATTTTTCGCAACTTTAAAGTATCCTTCGCCATCCAACGTCACATTACGTTCGCGGATACCAAACCCACGGTGATAGCGCAATACAGAACCTGCATTCAGAGAAACCTCCGTCCCGTCAGGAAGAACGATATTCGTTCTTGATCCGGCAGGAACCTTGATTTCGTAAGGAGAATCGGCGTTGGTATATACTTCCGTCAGATTTTCCGTATACGTATACCAGAAATAGTTGCAGCCGATCAGCAGAATAACGGCGGCAGCCACTTTCAGCCAGACAGGTATCAGTTTCCGGACAGGCTTCGAAGAGGCAGGAGCAGTCATTCTCTCCTTTATCCGCACTAAATTGGAGTTTTCTATTTCTGCAAACGACGGTACGGAAGAAAGTGCCCATACGGCAGACATTTCCCGGAAAGTCCGGGCAGCTGCTTCATTGGAAGCCAGAAAGGCAAGCAACGTTTCTTTTTCTTCATCGGTACTATTGCCCGACAAATAATTACTAATCTGTAATTCCAGTTCTTCTTTATCGTAATATTCTATCATAAACCGTTCTTTTTCTATGGTGTATATAACTAGATACGCAATAAAAAAAGAAACGTTTAAAAGAAAACCGATTTTTTTTAAAGAAACATCAAAATAGCTATCATATAGGGAGTACCAAGGGATTCGCGCAATTTAGTCAGCGCAATTTTCATCTGCACCCTGACGGTGGCGACATTAATATTCTGCTCTTCCGCAATTTCGCTGTACGATTTGCCTTCATACAGGCTCGCCTTAAAAACAGCACGGCATTTGGCAGGGAGTTCCTCTACTTTCCGCAGAATGATCTCGTTCATTTCACTGCTTTCCAATGCCTGCAATGGATTGTCGGAAGAAAGAATATGATTTTCTAGAAAAGCCCATATTTCCTCCATCTGTTCGGTCATTATGCGCTCATTAAAAGCGGAAGACCGCAAATAACTGATACTTGCATTCTGTATAGCCCGACGAAGATACGGAAGGGCAGGATAAGTGATATGGTGGCGATTCTGCCAGAAAGAGACGAAGACATCATTGACTATTTCACCGGCGACTCTCTTGTCATGTACATAGTAAACAGCTATCGCACACAGGTATAAATAGTACGTATGATAAATTTTATCAAATGCTTTGGTGCTACCGTGATTCAGTTGTTCGATTAGTTTTTCAGAGACTTCTGGTAAATTCATTCGTTCTTTTTCTTTAAGGGACGGGTGCAAATATAGCGATTAATTCAGAAACTCAAAATTCCGGTTATTAAAACCGGAACTTTGAATCGTGAATTATAACCCCATCGGTATCTTCAACAGATACCATACGATAAACAGCAATGTCCATGCTGCCAGAATGCACAAGGAGTACCTCCATGTATATTTCAGCAACGATCCGTATGTGATCTGTTTGTCATATTGCCGCATATACGTCAACACCAGCGGCATATAGAATAAGAAAGGAGTAATGGCATTCGTCGAACTGTCTCCGATACGAAAAGCACACTGCGTGACGTCCGGCGAAATCCCCATCTGCGCAAACATCGGGATGAAGATGAAAGACATAAACGCCCATTTGGAAGTGGCGGATACCATAATCAGATTGATAAATGCCGTAAACAGGATAAACAAGATGAGTGCGGACAAAGGAGCCGGCTCAAAAGAAGAAAGCAGGTCCGCTCCCATAATCGCAAGACACTTGTCCAGATGAGAATACTCGAAACAGGCAAACATCTGGGCAGCAAAGAAAGCAATAACGAAATACACACCCAGCAGTTTGATCGGCTGGGTAAGTCCTTCAATCACATCATTATCGCTGCGATAACGACCGGAACTGAACCCATAAGCCATCCCCGTAAAGCCTGCGCCCAAAGATAGCAGAAACAGGATACCGGCAATGAAGGGCGAGTGCATCAAACCTCCGTTAACGCCACGCAGGATACCATAGGAAGAGAAAGTAAGCCACAAAATAAGGGCAACGTATATCCCTGCCACTGTGACAGCCACCATCAACGCACGACGTTCTTTCCGTGACAAAGGGCGGTAGGCTTCGACTTTCACACTTCCCTCATATTTTCCTAAGTTCGGGAGAAGCCATTTCTGAGTCACCCAATAAACGATCCCTGTAATCACCACTGTCGAAGCGCTCATAAAGAAGTAGTTGCACAGCGGCTCCGTGTTTCCCTGATATCCCATCAGTGTGAGCGCGGCTTCCTGAGTGGTATGCGCCAAGAGCGGGTCCATCGTACTCAGTACGATATTGGCACTATATCCGCAGGCCACAGAAACGTAAGCCGTCACAATCCCCGCTATCGGATGAAGTCCCACCCACTGAAACAGCATGGCGGCAATGGGAAGCAGAATAATATAACCGCCGTCACCAATGACGTTCGACAGCAATCCGAGGACAATCACCCACAGGATAACTTTTCTTTTCTCTTTCCGGTTTCCCACTCCCAGACGGATGCACGCATCGATAAATCCGGAATGTTGGGCCACACCCAGTCCGAACATGGCGATAATCACCATGCCAAGCGGAGCAAAACCGGTAAAGTTCTTGATAGCATTCCGCAACCACCAGCGGATTCCCTCAGGGCTCAGCAGGCTTTGCACCCGAATATCCTCCCCTGATTGCGGCAGCGTTACTTTCAGTCCGTAGATATCACATATCCACGAAAGAAAGACCACCGCCATTGTCAGCAGCAGGAACATCGTAGCGGGATGCGGCATACGCCATTTACTCTTCATCAGCTTCCAGATTATCCAGATCGATAATGCGCAATTCCAATGCACGAACAGCCAGACGGGTCGCGTTCACTCCCACCCGTTCTCCATTCGGAAAGAGACGTCCGATCAGGTCATTCTGTCGTTTCTCCAGTGATTTCACGCCAAATGGCATCCCTTTCAGGTTGGCAATCATATCTTTGGTGTAGCCTAATGCCAGATGGCGAAGAAAACGCTCGTCATATTCATCAATATCATAGTTGATTACCGCTTCCTGACGCTTGGCATCATTCGCTACCGACTTTTTGAAACGATCTACGATCTTCTCCAGAATCGGATAGTTGAATACCAACTTCTTGCCGTCCATCACAGCTTGTACGTCTGTCTTGGTCAGCAATTCTCCTGTTTTGAGAATAATGCCATCCGCTCCTGCATTCAGCACATCCACCCACAGTTTTTCATTCAGTATTTCCCCCGTAAAGATCAATACACGAACCCCCTTATAACGTTTAAAAATATTCCGGCAGATATCAACGCCAATCGTCGTAGAACCTCCCAGTCCCAAATCCAGCAAAACCAGATCGGGAAGCTGCGCTTCCATCAACGGCCAGAACTCGCTTTCTGTCATTGCCGTGCCGATCACTTCTGCGTTGGGTATCTCATGACGGAAAATTTCTTCTGTGCCTTTCAATTCCAGTTTTACGTCCTCTACAATAATAACTTTAAACTTCTGTTCTTCCATTTTATTTATCTAATAACTTTTATGTGTCTTCTTCTTTATCTGCGTGGGATGGTGAAGTAAACCGTAAATCCTCCCCCTTCTGCCGGTTCGGCATTGATACGGCATCCCCTGCGCCCCGCAAATTCATCATGGTCACGGATTATCTGCTTGCATATCAGATATTCCGTTCCACGCAATTCTCCTTTTTCACCGGAAGTCATACGAGCCAAATTCGGATAGAACAACTGGTTCAGCTCCGTCACACTCTTCTCGCGTCTGGTATCCGTAAAAAGGAAACGGATATATTCGTTATCCTTACGAGCCTGCAAGCGTATCACTCCTTCTTCACGAACCGCCAATGCTTCATCAATCAGATTCTCAAACAGGAAACGCAACTGATTCACGTCACCGATCACTTTGGCGTCCATCGGTTCTATGATTAGTTCTACCTTTTCCGTCCGATTTTTCGTGACCTTCCTGAAGTATTTTCCAGCAGCATCAAAAAGCTCCTGTACCGGAATCGTATTCCGGCGGAAAGTAACCTCCTCCAGCTGTCGAGCAGCGCATGAACTCAGAATCGTAAAGATCCCTTTATAATATTCTATCAGTTCTGTAATCGTTTCCACAGCTTCCCGTTCATCCTTTTCCGGAAGGTTCTGCGTATTCAACCGACCAATAATCTGTTTAATCTTGTTTGGATAATAAATTGTCTCATGTTTAATCGTCGAAAGGCAGTTATCAAGCACCATGTTCTGCACATGAAGCATACTGTCTTCCCACGAAGCACGGCGTGTTTCCTCGTGTGCCGACTCGATATCCCGGTATTGCGTAGCAAGCTTTACCACTGCATTGAACACCACAATCGATACATAACGTGCTACCAGCTCAAAAAGAAGATGATCCGTTTCCTGTTGCGTTCCTTCCCTCCGTTCCAGATAAAGCACACCTACACATTGATGCTCACCTCCGGCTTCCACCATCAACGGAATCGCCTGCAAATTCTGTTCTGAGAGATATTCCCCTGTTTCAAAACATTGCTGCACCATTTCCGGCATTTCCTGTCCGGGACAGGAAGCATATTCCAGCCGATGCGTGGTTTCGTTATAAACTGCAATGCCCATCAGGCTGATTGTCAGCAACTCATTTACTGAGCCAAAAGCCTCATTCACGATGCGCTGCGGAATCTCTTTAAGTGTATTTTCCTCTCTCTGAAGCGCTTCCTCGTTCTCCTGAGTCTGAGGTCTGACCAAAGAGGCGGCAAAAACTTTCTGATTTATCTCAAGCACCTGTTCCAGGTTCAGACGGTTCTGCAACATCTTCCTCATATACAAGAGATAATAGCCGATCAGAGAAACGATCAGCAAGACGAAACAGAGGATGATACCAACCGTCTTATTCGTGTTGGATCGTTCCAACTGCCTGCAATACCCTTCCAAAGTCTGGTCTTCTCCCTGTACCTTATATAAATCTGTAAAAGCAGAATTATTATAACTGTAGGCATCAATTTGTTTCAAAGCAAGGAATGCTACCGCCGCTTCATTTCTGATATCCAAAATCACATGATAGTCTGAATCAAAAAGTTCATTCCACCAAAACAGTTCGGCAGGGGTTCCTTTTCCCACCAGTTTCATGTATCGATGCGGCTTCGGGGTACGCGTATATTTCTTATAATGCTCATTCAGCGACATCATTGCCGAATCTATATACTGCAATGCTATTTCGTAGTTCTCATCCACATTGGCAAAATAAGCGGCATTGGCATAATCAGAGGCTGCATCAAGCAGATCTTCATAAGTAGAATCTGTAGTAATCGCAATGGAGTCACTATCCTGCAATATCGACGGAAGGGGTTCATGCAGACAAGAAGCCATTCCCAACGGAAGCAACAGGCAGAGCAACACGCCAATCACTTTACGTACTCCTGAAGGCAAGCGGAAATAAAAACGGCTTCCCTTTCCCGGTTCGCTTTCTATATCGAATACGCATACTCGGAACAGTTCATTCGTTTTCTTATATTTCTCTATGATTCCCTTGCTGTTCATCAAGCCAAAACCGCTTCCCTTATTCTCTTTCAGTTCTTCCGGATCTGCCGCGTCTTTCATGCCGATAGCACGCGAATCATATACCTTTTCACCAATGATATGCGCGATATCTTCTGCTGAAAGTCCTCTCCCATTATCTTCTACGGAGATTTCCACATACGCATCGGTAGCATGCGCATATACTTTAACCGTTCCCCCCTCAGGCGTATACTTACGGGCATTTTCAGCCAGTGTATTAATCATAAACAAGGTCAATGCACGATCGGCCTTTACCATCAGGGTGGTCGGTTCGATTTCCAGCTTTTGCTTTTTCATTTCAAAAGCACGCCGTCCTTTTCCCAGCAAATCAAACAATTCATTCAGACTGAATGTCTCGATGTTCAGACTAAGCGTACCTTGCTTCATCTTGATCCAAAGTGCCAGAATATCATTATATTCGTTGATGGTAGTCACCAGTTCATCAATGTACTGGTACTTCTCTTTCTTTATCTTGGTGTCATCAATATATCCTTTTTCCGTCAACTTATGTACTTCGTTCAGAATCCGGTCGATATAAGGATTAATCCCGTTGACGATGGCCATACAAGCCTTCTTTATCAGATTCTGACATTTGTTTCCTGCAATATGCTGCTCGTAGATATACCGCTGTTTCTCCAGCTGATTTCGCTCGTCGCTCAACGTAGCCACCATTTGTTCATTTTCAGCAGCCCATACGATATAAGGTTCCACTACATGCACCAATGCCTTCTCGTCCCGGTTCAGTCGATGGGAAGAAGGTACCAGTGCAGCTTTTCCTTCTTCCGGAATTTCCAGCGTCAGACGTCCTTTCCCGAACAACTGGTCAATGCCTTGCTGAATCAGAGGTACGTTCATCGGTATGGAAGAAGTGATATCCCGACAAAGAGAGAGAATCCGTTGCAGACGCTCCACATCCACCTGATTCCTGATTTTGGAACGTTTGTTGAAGAACCACCAAAGGATAATCACCAGTACCAAGCCGACAATAACCAGAAAAAGAACGACCGTCATCTGTCGCGAACCTGCTTCCAAAGACAAATAACGGCTTTCCAACTCCTTATCCTGACGGGTAAAGTTCAAAATATCCAGATAGATATTCCGGTTATAATCAGAAGCATCCTTCATCCCCAGCCCGGCATATGAAACGCTTAACTGCTCCCTTATCCGTGAGATCCATTCGGGAACGGTCTTCACCTTCTCCTGTCCAATCCATGGAACTCCGGTATAAGTAGTATCTCCCTCGGCAAACGTATATAATTTATCAAGCGTATCCACTTCATTATGATAATAAAGCATGTGATGATGGTTTACGCAGTTCAATGCTTTTGATAATGTATCCAAAGCTTCCTGATAACGTCCATGCGCATTCAGGTATTTGCCGATAGATACATAAGCTCCGGCAATCTGATACAAGTCATTATATTCGCGAAATTTCTCCAGTGCCAGTTGGGCCAAACGCAAAGGGAACAAAGAATCTACCGGAAAATCAAACTGATCCAACGCATGTGTACGCCTTGTCTTGAAAAACTCAAAATTAGACGGGGATGCCATCAGATTGGCAAGTCCCTGCATTCCATTCCCCTCAAAATACGGATGCTTGCTCTTCACGGCTGTCCGCCAAGTGAAATAAAGTTCGTCAAACTCGCGGAGTTTCCGTTCTTCCGGAGTATTCGCTGCGACCAAAGAAGCCGATCCTTTGAGATAATGATAATAAAGAAGCTGATTGGTATCGCTCAACGCTTCGTCTTCCTGAATATTATCGATAGAGGTTATCGCTTCCTGCCGTTGCTGGAGATAGTAATAGTAAATGGAGGAAACGAGAAAAAATTCGGTAAATGCGTAATCCAGCCGAAGCGCTTCGTGACGGTCGGCAAAGAGGTCGCTCTCTTCACGGATACGCTTCATCCGTCGGAGGGCACTGTTCCGGTAATCATAAAATTCTTTGTTGAGCGCTGTCCGCTGGCAGATTTTCATCAGTCCGATGTCTGCAATCAACAGCTCAAGCTCATTTTTAGTCAGTTTGTATACCTCTTTATGATACGCCTCGGCACGGTCGAAATCCATATTCATGAAAGCACAGAACCCCAGATTATTGGAAGCTTCCGCTTTCCCCGACTTATACAGGTTTACTTGCCGATATGCTTTATAGGCGTATTTGTAGGAAGAGTCCAGATTACGGTAACGATAAGCATACGCTTTTCCATTCAGCGAGTCGATAAGCCTCACTTCTTTTGTGGGCACCATGTCGGTACACGAAAAAAGGGAGGAAAGCAACAATACTCCTATTATATATAATGGAGAATGGAAAATGGAAAATGGAGAATAAAAAGACAGGCGATAACTATCTTTCATTCTTCGCTCTTCATTTTCTGTTTTTCGTCCATAATTCTTCATTCTTCATTCTCAGTTCTTCGTTCTTACTTGCAAATCTACAAATATTTCCGATAAGTTGGAGAGAAAATTATTTTTTCTACAATAAGTCTTTCTAAATAATAAGAGAAATTCCTACCTTTGCAGGCAAATTAACAAATAGGTAACATCTATTACAAAATGAGCGAAAAAGCACCCTTTATGGTATTCTCGGGAACTAACTCGAGATATCTTGCAGAGAAAATCTGCGCAAGTCTCAATTGTCCTCTGGGAAACATGAACATCACCCACTTTGCAGATGGTGAGTTTGCCGTTTCTTACGAAGAATCAATTCGTGGCGCACATGTATTCCTTGTGCAGTCTACTTTCCCTAACTCAGACAACTTAATGGAACTTCTCCTGATGATCGACGCCGCCAAACGTGCATCTGCAAAGAGCGTCGTAGCTGTTATCCCCTATTTCGGATGGGCACGTCAGGACAGAAAAGACAAACCTCGTGTATCTATCGGAGCTAAATTGGTAGCCGACCTGCTTTCAGTAGCAGGTATCGACCGACTGATTACCATGGATTTGCATGCAGACCAGATTCAGGGATTCTTCAATATCCCCGTAGATCACCTGTATGCATCAGCCGTATTCCTCCCCTATATCCAGTCATTGAAACTGGAAGACCTGGTGATTGCTACACCGGACGTAGGTGGTTCAAAACGCGCCAGCACTTTCTCCAAATACCTTGGTGTACCTTTGGTACTCTGCAACAAGTCACGTGAAAAAGCCAATGAAGTAGCTTCCATGCAAATCATCGGTGATGTGAAAGACAAAAACGTAGTATTGATCGATGACATCGTAGATACAGCAGGCACCATCACCAAAGCTGCCAATATCATGATGGAAGCCGGAGCCAAATCCGTACGCGCTATTGCCAGCCACTGTGTAATGTCTGACCCTGCTTCTTTCCGTGTGCAGGAATCCGGATTGACTGAAATGGTATTTACAGACAGTATCCCTTACGCTAAGAAATGCGCGAAAGTGAAACAACTGAGCATCGCTGATATGTTTGCAGAAACAATCAAGCGGGTAATGAATAACGAGTCCATCAGTTCACAATATATCATCTAAATGAAGAATGATGAGTAAAGGATAAGATAAAGAAAGCCGGCTAAACTTGAATTTAGCCGGCTTTCTTATTTATCTATAATTCTTTCTTTTAAAGAAGTCTTCCCATTTTATAGGTTCCTTTTTTGATCACCTTTCCGTCTTTATCTGTTTCCACAAAAGGGCCATCTTTCTTTCCTTGTTTGAAGAAGCCTTCGAAGCGGTTACCGTCTTTGTCGATCTGAACGCCTTGTCCGTCTTCCAGTCCGTCTACGAAACCACCTTTATATTGCATACCGGCAACGGTTTTCAGAGAGCCCTGACCGTGAGGACGATTATTTTTCCAGTCTCCTTCGTAAACATCCCCGTTACTCCATTTATAGATACCTTTGCCTTCGCGTTTATTGTTTTTCCAGTCACCTTCATATACAGCACCGTTTGCCCACGTGAAGGTACCTTTTCCATCCTGCATACCGTCTTTGAAATTTCCTACATATTTATCTCCATTGGCATGATAGTAAACGCCTTCTCCGGTACGTTCTCCCAAAAGATAAGAACCTTCGTAGCGATCTCCCGTATGGAAAAAATAAGTACCTTTTCCGTGCTGGATGTCATCTGCCCAGTCACCATCGTACTTATCTCCGTTAGTATATTCGAATACGCCTTTTCCGTGACGTACATCATCTTTCCAGTCACCGTCGTACTTGCAGCCATCGTCCCAGTTCATGGTGCCTTTGCCGTTCTTCTTGTCATTCTTCCAGTGACCGCTGTATTTAGCACCATTCGCCCACGTATAAGTACCTTCGCCCTCACGCTTGTCGTTCGCCCAGTTGCCCACGTATAAGTCGCCATTATGATAATACATCGTTCCTGCACCATGCTGATAATCCTGGAACCACATACCGTCATAACGGTTATTATTCATAAAATAATAGATTCCTTTTCCGTGTTGCTGATCCTGGAACCACTGACCTTCGTACTTCTCTCCATCCGGAAAAGAATAGATTCCGTAGCCTTCACGTTTTCCTTTGATATATTCCCCTTCGTAGACATCCCCATTTTTAAAGACCGTTTTCCCTTTTCCGTTCGGTTTGCGTCCTTTCATCTCTCCTGTATAGACGCTACCATCTTTGAAAGTATAATTTCCGATTTTTATTTCTGTAGAGAATGTGTCTTTCAACTTTCCGAAGAACCCACCTTTGCTGGTATTGTTATCTTGTGCCATCACTCCTCCCTGTGCAAGAAGAGTCAAAAAAAGTGTAGTATATAGATATTTCCTCATTAGTTTTACTCGTTACTCATTAAAATTACAGTTTGGACAAAGATACAACTTCTCTCCCAAAAAGTGCCATACCGGAAAGCAAATTATGACAACTTTTTACCAGCAATGACCTCTTTTAATGTCTCTTTGCACAAATAGCGCTGTGCCAATTCCTGTATTTCCTGAGGTGTCACCTCATTTACAGCCTGCAAAGAACGGGAGAAATACTGGTCATCCAGCCCCGAAGTAGCAATAAAAATCCACGCATCCGCCAGCGAGAAAGGCGATTCGTAGCTCCGGCACATTTCGCCCAGCATATAGTTGCGCACCATCGTCAGTTCTTCCATAGGAACAGGCTCCCGGTGTAGTTTGTCTATCTCATTATATACTTCCTGTATCAGCGGTTCCACGTATTCATTATCCGTTTCGGTCGAGATTCCCAGCAAACCACTATCCGGATAGAACATAATTCCGGCAGAAATCCCATAAGTATATCCTTTCTCTTCACGGATATTAGACATCAGACGGCTGCCAAAGTATCCTCCGAACAGCGTCATCAGTACGCGTAATTTCAGATAGTCAGGATTCTGACGGGTAATGGTGGTACATCCCATCTTCACCGCACTTTGCAAAGCGTCTTCACGCTCTATGAATATTCGTTTTTCGGGAACGGCAACGAATGAAAATATCGGTTTTGATGCTTTCAGCTGATATTGCCCGAAAGGAGTCCCGAAAGCACCGGTCACCCGGCGGATGATATCTTCCGTCACCTTACCCGACAGGAAAATGGAACAGTTGCCCGAATGATAATGCCGTCCGTAGAAGTCACGGAGTACTTCCGGTGTAATGGCATGATAATCCTCCTCCACTACAATTTGCCCACATGGATGCTGTGTCCCGTAAAGCGCCTGTAACAGGCCACGGTGTGCAAGGAAGTCTACTTTAGAAGTATTGACCAGATATTGCTGGATATTCGTATCCAGGATGGTATGCAGTTCTTTCTCCGGAAACACAGGTTCCTTAATCATGGATTCCACGACTTCCAGCGTTTTTGCCAGATACTTGTTCAACGAGTAGACAGTGATATAAGCATACTCCGACGAACTGGACAGTTCGAGCCATGAACCATAATAATCCAGTTTCTCTGCAATGGTTGCCGCCGTATACTTCTGCGTGCCTTCGCGTAGCATCCGGTTTGTAAACAGCGCCTGCAACTTCTGCGACTGTTGCCAGCGCCCTCCGGCAAAAAGAATATCCATACGGACCACCTCCTGTTCACCGGCATTGACAACCGTCAACGGGACACCGTTCGGCAAAGTAGTCCGGACGGGAGAAAGGATATGGAAATTTTTCAGGGCTTGTATTTCAGGTTGTATCGTACGATCCATAAATCAGCTTCTGTTCTTCAAAAATTCTTCTGCATGTTCCAGATCCTGCGGTGTGTCGATACCGATCGTTTCCACGTCACTGATGCCTACCTTTATTTTATATCCATTCTCCAGCCAGCGCAACTGTTCGAGTGATTCTGCCAACTCCAGAGAGGATTGCGGTAGAGCGGTGATCTCCTTCAATACTTCCGTGCGATAAGCGTACAGACCGATATGTTTGTAATAGGTATGTCCCTTCAGCCAGTCTTCCTTATCGGCATTGCGCTGAAAAGGTATGATGGAACGGCTGAAATAAAGTGCGTTCCAATTCTTGTTGAGCACCACTTTCGGGGAGTTGACATTCTCCAGTACGGCAAACGGTTCATCGGCTGTGAAAGGCTTCACCAACGTAGCAATCTGCGTGGTAGGGTCTTCGAAACAAGCCTTTACAGCATTCAGCTGGGAAGGCTGGATGAAAGGTTCGTCCCCCTGTATATTGACTACCACATCAAAGTCGCCCCCGATCTTTGTGCACGCCTCATAGCAGCGGTCGGTACCACTTTTATGATCAATGGAAGTCATGACAACTTTTCCTCCGAATGCTTTTACGGCAGCTTCAATACGTTCGTCATCGGTAGCCACATAAGCATCATCCAAGATGCCCGCTACTTGTTCGTATACACGCTGTATCACCGTCTTCCCCCCCAGCATAGCCAATGGTTTCGCAGGGAAACGAGTGGATGCGTAGCGGGCAGGTATTATTCCCAGAAATTTCATATCTGATTGTATTTTAATTCTTCTAATCCTTTCACAACATACTCTCTTTTCAGGTCTTCCGGCTTCAACACCCGGTCATCGAAAGAGAGCAAATCAATATCCAGACTGATTTTTTCTTCCTTCTTATCCTCCGGACGACGCCCGGCGGACTGCTCGATAGCTTTCAGCTCCTTGCGCACTCTTTCCTCCTCCGCTTCCGAGAAGAACATCGCCACCTGATTGGAGAACAATGCCGGACTTCTGAAAAACAAAGGGCGTGTCTCCTGTTCAGACGTAAAGCGGATGGTAGGAAACAAATCCACCAGTCTCCTGCGAGCCAGAAGAAGATTCTCTTTCCGGTTGTAGTTACTTCCGATACAAATGATACATTTATGCACGATGAGAGGTTTAATTAAACAAATCGTCCAGTCCCGTTTCTTCGAAGACTTCTCCGTCCGGTGTTTCCGAACCGGCACAAGGGTCAAAACCTTCGGGCAGTTTAAACGTTTCCGTCTGGCTGTATCCCAAAGTCGGGTCATCGTAGACTTTCTTCATATAAGTTGCCCAGATAGGCAATGCGGCGGCAGCCCCTTGTCCATAAGTCATTGTACCAAAGTGGATGTCACGTTCATCACCTCCTACCCAGCAACCGGACACCAATGATGGAGTAAAGCCCATAAACCAGCTATCCGAGTTATCATTGGTCGTACCTGTTTTACCGCCCATATCGGCCGTAATTCCGTAACGGCGAACACGTCCGCCTGTTCCTTCATTGATAACGGAACGAAGCATTACCAACATCTTGTATGCGCTCGAAACACTGATAACTTCTTCCATCTGCGGTGCAAACGTAGAAAGCACATTGCCGTCACTATCTTCAATGCGGGTGACGAATAACGGAGCTACCCGAATCCCCTTATTGGCAAAAGCTGTATATGCGCTTACCATTTCACCGACAGAAATTTCGCAGGGACCCAAACAAAGTGAAACAACAGGGTCGATCGCCTTGTTTCGTACACCAAAACTATGAATCAGCCTTACAAGGTTATAAGGATTCAGTTTACCCATCAGGTAAGCCGAAATCCAGTTATCCGAATTGGCCAGTCCCCATTTCAGAGTCACCATTTCACCATAACGTTTATTATTGGCGTTTCGGGGAGTCCATGCCTCTCCTGTTTCGGTAATCAGCGTTTGTTCTACATGACGCACCTGATCACAAGGTGAAAATCCGTTCTCCATCGCCAGTGTATACAGATACGGCTTGATAGTAGAACCTACCTGACGGCGTCCCACCATTGCCATGTCATATTGGAAATATGTATAATTCGGTCCTCCAACATACGCCTTCACATATCCGGTCATCGGGTCCATCGACATGAATCCTGTACGCAGGAAGTGTTTGTAATAGCGAATAGAGTCCATCGGAGTCATAATCGTATCCTTCTCACCTGCCCAGGTGAAAACAGACATTTCCTGAGGAGTATCGAATGCTTTGCGAATCTCCTGTTCAGAAGCACCCGCTGACTTCATTACATTATAACGTTCGGTTTGTTTCATGGCTCTGGTCAGCAATTCTTCCACCCGCGCCTGCGGCAATGCCCTTGCATACGGGGCGTTCTTACTTCCTTGTTTTTCTTTAAAGAACAGAGGTTGCAAGAAGTCGCCTAAATGTTCTTTGATAGCATCCTCAGCGTATTGCTGCATATGCGAATTGATGGTGGTATAAATCTTCAGACCATCCGTGTAGATATTATAATTCGAGCCGTCTTTCTTTTTATTTTTGGCGCACCAGCCGTACAGCGGATTTGTTTCCCATGAAAGTGAATCTTCATAATACTTCTGCATCTGCCAGCCGCGGTACTCGCTCTTAACCGGTTTCTTGGCAGTCATCACACCACGAAGATATTCGCGGAAATAGGTTGCCAGACCTTCTTTATGGTCTACACGGGTATATGCAAGTTTCAGCGGAAGTGCCTGCAAAGAATCACATTCCGCATCCGAGATGTAACCGGCTTTTTCCATCTGACGCAGTACGACGTTACGACGTCCCAATGCATTCTCACGGATTTTCGGATTTCGGGATACCGGATTATAACGGGACGGATTCTGACACATTCCCACCAACATCGCTGCCTGCTCTATTTTCAAATCTTTGGGTTCACAGCCGAAATAAGTAGACGCGGCTGTCTTTATACCGACAGCATTATTCAGGAAGTCGAACTTATTAAGATACATTGTCAGAATCTCTTCTTTCGTATAGTAACGTTCCAGTTTTACGGCAATCACCCATTCGATCGGTTTCTGCAACAGACGCTGCATAGTATTGCTTGCCACCTTTTCCGTAAACAACTGTTTTGCCAACTGTTGTGAGATCGTACTACCTCCACCCGCACTTTTCTGCAACAATAATCCACGCTTGACGATGGCACGGAAAAGTGCCTTCGCATCAATACCGGAATGTTCGGCAAAGCGAACATCCTCCGTCGCAATCAGCGCATGAATGATGTTGGGAGAAAGATCGGCATAGCTGCTGTATACACGATTGTTTTTTTCCATTGAGAAGGTACCCAGTACTTTCCCGTCTTCCGAGAATACCTCAGTTGCAAATTTATAATTGGGATTTTCCAGTTCTTCCACAGGAGGCATATAGCCTATCCAGCCCTTAGAGATAGACACAAAAACAACTACGATAGCTATTAAAGCAACTGCCAACAATACCCAAAGAGCGTTTATTATTTTTCGAATCATGTTTCTTCTAGCTTAAAAAAGATGCTTATAATTAAGCCGCAAAGGTAGATAAAATATAGCATACAGCAAACGAGTTTTTGATTTATTTGATATTTTAAAACCAACCGAAAAACGAATAAAAAGAGAAAAAAAGTTTGTATTTTACATTTTCTTCGTACCTTTACACTCCGGTAAAACAAGTTCTATCCACATAAAAGATAACAAAATGGAAAACAGAAGTTTAGTAACCATTGCCGAACATTCTAAAGAAAAAATCCTCTACATGCTCGAAATGGCGAAGCAGTTTGAAATGAACCCCAACCGCCGGTTATTGCAAGGTAAGGTAGTAGCAACCCTGTTCTTCGAACCTTCCACCCGTACCCGTTTGAGTTTCGAAACAGCAGCCAATCGCCTCGGCGCACGCGTCATCGGATTTACTGATCCGAAAGCAACCAGCTCCTCAAAAGGAGAAACACTCAAAGACACGATCATGATGGTTAGCAGCTATGCGGATATCATCGTCATGCGACACTATCTCGAAGGAGCTGCCCGATATGCCAGCGAAGTAGCACCCGTACCCATCGTCAATGCAGGAGACGGAGCCAACCAGCACCCGTCACAAACGATGCTCGACCTCTACTCCATCTACAAAACTCAGGGAACACTGGAAAACCTGAACATCTTTCTGGTGGGAGACTTGAAATACGGACGCACCGTCCACTCACTACTGATGGCTATGCGTCACTTCAATCCTACATTCCACTTCATCGCCCCCGATGAACTGAAAATGCCGGAAGAATATAAGCTATACTGCAAAGAGCATCAGATCAAATACATTGAACATACCGAATTTACCGAAGAAATTATCGCTGATGCCGACATCCTGTACATGACCCGTGTGCAACGCGAACGCTTCACCGACCTGATGGAATACGAACGAGTGAAAAATGTATATATCCTGCGCAACAAGATGCTGGAGAACACCCGTCCGAACCTCCGCATTCTGCACCCGCTGCCCCGTGTCAACGAGATTGCTTACGACGTGGACAACAACCCGAAAGCATATTATTTCCAACAGGCGCAAAACGGTCTGTATGCCCGTGAAGCCATCCTTTGCGACGTATTAGGTATCACATTAGAGGACGTTAAAAACGATATTTTATTATGAGCGAAAATAAACAAGCATTGCAAGTAGCTGCCCTGAAAAACGGGACAGTGATTGACCATATCCCATCAGAAAAACTCTTTACTGTCGTACAGCTACTGGGCGTGGAGCAAATGAAATGTAACATCACCATCGGCTTCAACCTCGACAGCAAAAAGCTAGGGAAAAAAGGCATTATCAAAATCGCCGACAAGTTTTTCTGCGACGAAGAAATCAACCGCATATCGGTAGTAGCACCTTACGTAAAACTGAACATTATCCGCGACTATGAAGTCGTTGAAAAGAAAGAAGTCAGAATGCCGGACGAACTGCACGGCATCGTAAAATGCGCCAATCCGAAATGTATCACGAACAATGAACCTATGTCTACATTATTTCATGTGATAGACAAGGATAATTGCATCGTGAAGTGCCATTATTGCGAGAAAGAACAGAAACGCGAGGAAATCACCATCCTCTAGTTTCTCCATTCCTCATTCTTAATTTTTTATTAAATTGAAACAAGACTGGAAACCGGGAACGATGATCTATCCGCTGCCTGCCGTATTGGTGAGTTGCGGAAAAGATGAAAGTGAATATAATATTATAACAGTAGCATGGACGGGTACGATTTGCACAAACCCGCCCATGTGCTATATATCCGTACGACCGGAACGACACTCCTACGACATCATCAAGAAAAATATGGAGTTCGTCATCAATCTGACAACTAAAGATATGGCGTTCCCCACCGACTGGTGCGGAGTACGTTCGGGACGGAATTATCGTAAATTCGAAGAGATGAAACTCACTCCGGGACGCTGCACCGTAGTCAGCGCACCGCTGATCGAAGAGTCTCCCCTCTGCATCGAATGTCGCGTGAAGGAAATTGTTTCGCTCGGTTCGCATGATATGTTTATCGCCGATGTGGTAAACGTCCGTGCAGACGACCGGAACCTGAATCCCGAAACCGGCAAGTTCGAACTGGCGGAAGCGAACCCGCTGGTATATGTGCACGGAGGATATTACGACCTGGGAGAAAAAATAGGGAAATTCGGCTGGAGTGTAGAAAAGAAGAAATAAAGAAAAAAGTACTGCCATGAATATACTGCGCAACATAATTCTTTTCGGTTGGATGGCGATAGCTTGTACAGCTTTCGCCCAAGATCGTAACGCAGATAAAGTGGAACGTCCCAACACGAAGAAAATCAACTTCGGTATCAAAGCCGGATTTAATTCTTCCATGTTTATGGTATCCGAATTGAAAATCAAAGACGTAACGATCGACGAAGTACAAAATAATTATAAGATCGGCTATTTTGGCGCGATCTTCATGCGCTTTAATATAAAGAAGCATTTCATTCAGCCGGAAGCATCCTATAATGTCAGCAAAGGCGAGATCACCTTTGACAAACTTGGTTCGCAGCACCCTGCCATCGAACCCGATTATGCTTCCGTACAATCCGTACTTCACAGTATCGACTTCCCTGTTCTCTACGGATATAATGTAGTGAAAAAAGGACCTTACGGAATGTCTATCTTTGCCGGTCCCAAACTCCGGTATCTATGGGGAAAGCAGAACGAAATCACTTTCACAAACTTCGACCAGAAAGGGATTCATGAAAAGCTGTATCCGCTCAATGTCAGCGTCGTGATCGGTGTCGGCGTCAATATCTCCCGCATCTTTTTCGACTTCCGCTACGAACAGGGGATAGGAAATATCTCCAAATCCATCGTTTATGACAATATCAATTCAGACGGCAGCACGGGAGTCAGCCCTATCATTTTCCGCCGCCGCGACAGCGCATTAAGTTTCTCGTTCGGATTCATTCTTTAAAGAACATCCGACAGCCGACTGATGAACTTTTGATAGTCGGCAACCGGCAAAAACAGACACCTCCTATTCATTCCGTACGATAAATTATCCATTATCTATTAATTTCCTCCATTTACTAACATTTTTCTTATAGTTCCTTCGTTCTTTATTTATTTTCACTAACTTTGTGCGCTTAAAATAGGTATCTCGAATTAAAAATTTAATCTTACTTATAAAAAGAATGAAAAGAGACGACTTAATTTTCGACATCATCGAAAAAGAGCACCAACGTCAGCTGAAAGGTATCGAGCTGATTGCATCTGAAAACTTTGTAAGTGACCAGGTAATGCAGGCAATGGGTTCTTGCCTGACTAACAAGTACGCAGAAGGTTATCCGGGCAAACGTTACTACGGAGGTTGTGAAGTAGTTGACCAAAGCGAACAAATCGCTATCGACCGCCTGAAAGAAATCTTCGGTGCCGAATGGGCAAACGTACAACCGCATTCAGGAGCACAAGCCAATGCAGCCGTATTTCTGGCTGTTTTGAATCCGGGCGACAAGTTTATGGGATTAAACCTCGCACACGGCGGACACCTTTCTCACGGTTCATTAGTAAACACTTCCGGCATTATCTACACTCCTTGCGAATACAATCTGAATCAGGAAACCGGCCGTGTAGACTACGACCAGATGGAAGAAGTTGCTTTGCGCGAAAAGCCGAAAATGATTATCGGCGGCGGCTCTGCTTATTCCCGCGAATGGGACTACAAACGTATGCGTGAAATCGCAGATAAAGTAGGCGCTATCCTGATGATCGACATGGCTCACCCTGCGGGTCTGATCGCTGCCGGACTGTTGGAGAACCCGGTTAAATATGCACACATCGTCACTTCGACTACACATAAAACACTTCGCGGACCTCGTGGTGGGGTCATCATGATGGGAAAAGATTTCCCTAATCCTTGGGGAAAGAAAACTCCGAAGGGTGAAATCAAAATGATGTCCCAATTACTGGATTCAGCTGTATTCCCAGGTGTACAGGGCGGACCGTTGGAACACGTAATCGCTGCCAAAGCCGTAGCTTTCGGCGAAATCCTGCAACCGGAATACAAGGAATATGCAAAACAGGTTCAGAAGAATGCTGCCGTACTGGCACAGGCTTTGATAGACCGTGGTTTTACAATCGTTTCCGGTGGTACGGACAATCACTCCATGCTGGTTGACCTGCGTAGCAAATACCCTGATCTGACAGGTAAGGTAGCAGAAAAAGCATTAGTTTCTGCTGACATTACCGTGAATAAGAACATGGTTCCGTTTGACAGCCGTTCTGCTTTCCAAACTTCCGGTATCCGTCTGGGTACTCCTGCCATCACAACCCGTGGTGCGAAAGAAGACCTGATGATCGAAATTGCCGAAATGATCGAAACTGTTCTGTCTAACGTGGAAAATGAAGAGGTGATCGCACAAGTACGTGCACGTGTCAATGAGACAATGAAGAAATATCCTCTTTTTGCTGATTAAGATTTCTTTCTTTGAGTAACCAAATGCCGGTAATGTGAATTAGCAGCATTTGTGTTCAACATTTCATAAAGAATTTCTTTTGAATTTTATAAGCCTGCTTTCTGTGAAGAAAACAGGCTTTTCTTTTTTATTTATTAACAGAATCAGACAAACTATCTGCTCGAAAAGATGTTTTCTTACTACAAAAAGAGAAATTGAAATACGCACTATACTCTTCCGGAAAGCAGCGACTTCAATCGTACAGTGTATCAGACAAGGTCAACATACCGGTACACTGGACTCTATATACAATCATCCCCGTCTTCCCAAACTATCAGAAGTGGAAAGACGGGGATTTATATTGGATGATTGACAGTACAGAAATATACTAAATGAAATAGTAAAAATCAGCTCAGTCCTTCAATTTCACCATCTACAATGTCGATATGCAACGCTTGCGGTTCTTTGGGCAATCCCGGCATACGAAGGATTTCTCCTGCAATCGCTACAATCATTTCGGCACCGTTATTAATCACTATATCCTTGATATGGAACTCGAAATTATTCACGGCGCCATAAATCTTCGGATCGGCAGAAAAAGAGTATTGTGTCTTGGCAATACAAACCGGATAATGAGTGATTCCCATTTTCTCAATCAGCTTGATGCGGTTGCGGGCGATGCTGCTGTACGTAATGACGCTGGCTCCATAAAGGTTGGTAGCCACTTTCTCAATCTTCTGCTGTATGCTGTCTTCTTCTTTATACGTATAACGCAAAGGTTCGGACGGATTATTTTCTATCGTATCGACTACGAGGCGGGCCATATCTACCGCTCCATCACCACCTTCGCTGAACGCATTATTGATGGCGTAACCTACCCCCAACTGTTCGCAGTGCTCGCGCAGCATTTCCATTTCCTCGTCCGTGTCGGTGGCAAACTTATTGAAAGCAACCACTACCGTCTGTCCGAAGGAGCGAAGATTACGAATATGTTTATCCAGATTGCGCAATCCTTCTTTCAGTCCTTCCATGTTCGGTTCCTTGATGCGGTCGAGACTGACACCACCGTGCATCTTCAGTCCTTGCGCCGTAGCGACAATCACAGTCAGTTTGGGCTGGAGTCCGCTTTTGCGGCATTTGATGTTATAGAACTTTTCAGCACCGAGGTCTGCGCCGAATCCGGCTTCCGTGATCACATAGTCACCGAATGACATTGCCAGTTTGGTGGCAAGAATAGAGTTACAGCCATGAGCGATATTGGCAAACGGTCCGCCGTGTACGAAAGCGGCGGTACCTTCGGTCGTCTGCACCAGATTCGGATGGATGGCGTCTTTCAGCAATACCGTGATAGCTCCCGCCACTCCGAGATCTTTCACCGTAAAAGGCTGGTCATCATATGTAAAACCAAGCAGAATATTTTCAATGCGGCGGCGCAAGTCTTCCACATCTTTGGAAAGGCAGAGAATGGCCATAATTTCCGAAGCCGGAGTAATATCGAAGCCTGACTCCTGCGTGATGCCGTTCGACTTGGGTCCGAGTCCGACTACGATGCTGCGCAACGAACGGTCGTTCACGTCGAGCACCCGACGCCAGAGAATTTCTTTCAATCCGAAACCTTTCGCCTGATTCTGATAAAGATAATTATCGAGCAAAGCAGAAATCATGTTATGCGCGGAAGTAATCGCATGAAAGTCTCCCGTAAAATGAAGGTTGATCTTCTCCATCGGAAGCACCTGTGCATATCCCCCACCCGCTGCTCCTCCCTTCATACCGAAGCAAGGACCGAGAGACGGCTCGCGCAAAGCGACAATCGCCTTCTTTCCGATTTTGTTCAGTCCCAGGGCGAGACCGATAGATACTGTAGTTTTGCCGATACCCGCCTTTGTCGCTGTGATGGCAGTTACCAGGACAAGGTTACTTTTCTTCACTTTCTCCTCGTCGATCAGTTGTTCGGGAATCTTCGCGATGTAGCGACCATAATTTTCGACTTCTTCACGAGGGATTCCGATGCTTTCGGCAACTTGCTTGATCTTTTTCAACTCGACACTGCGAGCTATTTCTATGTCTGATTTCATACAGAATATGATTAGTTTTATTTGAAGTGACAAAAGTATAACAAAAAAGCGAAACTGAGAAATTTAAGACGCTCTCTCGTTTGCCCGGGACTTCCGCACAATTAATTTATATTTTTAGAAACTATGACGATAACGTACTTAACCCACTAAACTCTTTTTGCACAAGAACTGTTGTTATGAACATAACCTAAACAAGAACAACATATATGGAATGGATTATTAATCAACTCAGGGATCATCCCGAACTTGCCATTTTCCTCACTTTATTCGCCGGCTTCTGGCTGGGCAGATTCAAAATAGGAAAATTTTCGTTGGGAACAGTAACCAGCGTGCTACTGGTCGGAGTACTGGTGGGACAATTAAACATTAGTGTAGACGGCCCGATGAAAGCTGTCTTTTTCCTCCTGTTTTTATTCGCTGTGGGCTATAAGGTAGGTCCGCAATTCTTTCGCGGATTGAAGAAAGACGGATTGCCGCAAGTAGGATTTGCCGTCCTGATGTGCTTTGTCAGCCTCATCGCCCCATGGATACTTGCCAAAATCATGGGCTACCATGTAGGCGAGGCTGCCGGATTGCTGGCAGGCTCACAGACCATTTCCGCAGTAATCGGTGTGGCAAGCGACACGATCAATCAATTAAGCATCAGCGATACGCAGAAAGCGACATTTATCAATGCCATCCCCGTAGCATACGCTGTGACTTATATTTTCGGTACGGCAGGTTCCGCATGGATTCTGGCTTCACTCGGTCCCAAAATGCTGGGCGGACTGGAGAAGGTGAAAGCGGACTGCAAAGAGCTGGAAGCCAAAATGGGAACTTCCGAAGCAGATGAACCCGGATTTTACACCGCCCTCCGCCCCGTCGTATTCCGTGCTTATAAAATAGATAACGAATGGTTCGGCAAAGGAAAAACGGTCAGCGAACTGGAGAACTATCTGGTGGAAAACGATAAACGGCTGTTTGTAGAACGCGTACGGCAAAAGGGCGTCATAGAAGAAGTCACCCCGGATATGCTTCTACAACCGGGCGATGAAGTCGTATTAAGCGGCCGCCGTGAATATGCAATCGGCGAAGAAGACTGGATCGGTCCGGAAGTGATCGACGCCCAACTGCTCGACTTTCCGGCAGAGACGCTTCCGGTAATGGTCACCCACCGCACATTCGCAGGCGAAAAGGTCTCCACGATCCGTGCGCTGAAATTCATGCACGGAGTCAGTATCCGCAGTATCAAGCGAGCAGGCATCAATGTTCCGGTACTTGCTCAGACAGTGATCGACTCCGGCGATATCCTCGAACTGACCGGAACAAAACTCGAAGTAGAAACTGCCGCCAAACAGATGGGCTATATCGATCGCCCCACCAACCAGACAGATATGATCTTCGTGGGACTGGGTATCCTGCTCGGTGGTCTGGTCGGCGCACTTGCCATTCACCTGGGAGGTATCCCGATCAGCCTGTCCACCAGTGGAGGTGCCTTGATCGCAGGACTCGTATTCGGCTGGCTGCGCAGCAAACATCCGACCTTTGGCGGTATCCCCGAACCTTCGTTGTGGGTATTGAATAATGTGGGATTGAATATGTTTATCGCTGTTGTCGGCATCGCTGCCGGACCTAGTTTCGTGACCGGTTTCAAGGAAGTAGGATTCAGCCTGTTTATCGTCGGTGCACTGGCAACCGCCATCCCTCTTCTCAGCGGACTGCTGATGGGAAGATATCTGTTCAAGTTCCACCCTGCCCTCACACTGGGATGTACAGCCGGAGCACGTACCACAACCGCCGCACTGGGAGCTATTCAGGACGCACTAGGAAGCGACACTCCCGCGTTAGGATACACCGTGACGTATGCAGTCGGTAATACACTACTGATTATCTGGGGAGTAGCCATCGTATTGCTCATGTAAATGTCAGTATAATGAATGTATAGGAAATCAAAATTAAGTATCAAAACAATAAGAACCATTATGGAAAAGAAAACAACTGGCACAGCTATCACCAAGAACTTTGCCAAAAAGATGGAAACGATCAGCCCTTTCGAACTTAAAAACAAGCTCATCGAAATGGCTGACGAGAGTATCAAGAAAATGGCCCATACCATGCTGAACGCAGGACGAGGCAACCCGAACTGGATTGCGACCGAACCGCGTGAAGCATTCTTCCTGTTAGGAAAATTCGGACTTTGCGAATGTCGCCGTGTCCAATCCCTGGAAGAAGGAATTGCAGGCATCCCACAACAGGAAGGAATAGCCGCCCGCTTCGAGGCTTTCCTCAAAGAGAACGAGAAAGAATCCGGAGCCAGGTTACTGAAAGAAACCTATAATTATATGCTGATGGAGCACGCAGCCGATCCGGACAGACTGGTTCATGAATGGGCGGAATCGGTCATCGGCGACCAGTATCCTGTCCCCGACCGTATCCTGCACTTCACCGAACTGATCGTACAGGATTATCTGGCACAGGAAATGTGCGACCGCCGTCCCCCTAAAGGCACATTCGACCTTTTCGCTACCGAAGGCGGAACGGCTGCCATGTGCTATGTATTCGATTCATTGCAGGAAAACTTTCTGTTGAATCAAGGGGATTCCATCGCCTTGATGATTCCTGTCTTCACGCCCTACATCGAGATTCCGGAATTACGCCGCTATCAGTTCGATGTTACCGAAATATCTGCCGATCAGATGACACCGGACGGGCTGCACACCTGGCAATATAAAGATGAAGATATCGATAAGCTGAAGAATCCGCAGATAAAAGCGTTGTTCATCACCAATCCGAGCAATCCGCCCAGTTACGCGCTGAGCCCGGAGACTGCCGCACGTATTGTCAACATCGTAAAGAATGACAATCCGAATCTGATGATCATTACGGACGATGTGTACGGAACATTCATACCTCACTTCCGTTCGTTGATGGCGGAGTTGCCGCATAATACACTCTGCGTCTACTCCTTCTCCAAGTATTTCGGAGCCACAGGATGGAGAAATGCAGTGATAGCCCTACACGAAGACAACATCTACGACAAAATGATTGCCCGCCTGTCGGAGGAGCAAACAGCAATCTTAAACAAGCGTTATGCAAGCCTCAGTTTACACCCCGAGAAGATGAAGTTTATTGACCGCATGGTGGCCGACAGCCGGCAGATTGCGCTGAACCATACCGCAGGACTCTCGCTGCCTCAGCAAATGCAGATGAGCCTGTTCGCCGCCTTCTCCCTTCTCGACAAGGAAGACCGGTACAAGGCAAAGATGCAGGAAATCATCCACCGTCGCCTGCATGCACTCTGGGACAACACCGGCTTTACGCTGATAGAAGACCCGCTGCGTGCCGGATATTATTCGGAAATCGACATGCTGGTATGGGCGAAGAAATTCTACGGTGACGAATTTGTAGACTATCTGCAAAAGACCTACAATCCGCTCGACGTTGTTTTCCGCCTTGCCAACGAGACTTCGCTCGTCCTGCTGAACGGCGGCGGATTTGCCGGACCGAAATGGAGTGTCCGTGTTTCGCTCGCCAATCTGAACGAAGCCGATTACGTAAAAATAGGACAAAGCATCAAGCGCGTACTGGATGAGTATGCAAAAAATAGATAATACTTATTATTTAAAGCGGGAAGTATCCACCTCTTCCCGCTTTTTCTCCTTGTATCCTCCGAATTTGTAGTTGAAGGAAATACCGAAGGCACGGGTAGTCTTCATATAGTGATTCTTCACATTCTGTTGTCCGAAACGGACATTAGTCGAAATGGTGGAAGTATTAAATATGTCGTCGCATTTCAAGGTCAGTTGTGCTTTTCCCTTTGCGAAAGTATAGCGCAGGGCCGCATCCAGATTTCCCGAACGGGGAAGGTCGAAAATGCCTTGTATCGCTTTGTTCTGATAAAATCCGCTTAGGGTAAACTTCAAATCGGGTTTGGTGGAGAGAGTGAAGGTATTGTTCATTGTCAATACAAACGTATATAGTTTGCGGTCGAACGGGATATCCCAGAAATCACTGTCTTTCTGACGGTAACGAAAGCCGATTGCCGTGATGCGGGAGTCCAGCCATTTCTTCACTTTAAAGGGAACTACCATTACCAAGCCCGCCTGTTCCGAGAAGTCGAAGTTAAAGCATTTATAGATCTCGACCAGACGTTCCGGAGACTGGTAAAGCGTCTGCATTTCCTTGTTTTTCGTGCGGCTGTAATAGGCGGTCAGCACATATTTACCTTTTAATATATAGCTAATGTTAGCTTCGTAGTTGGTTGCCGGTTTGAGGAAGGGATTTCCCTGAATCTCGGAATAAGCGCCCATGTAGGAAGTGGAGTTCTGCATACTCCAGTATTCCGGATATTCTTTGTCGCTGCTCAATGAAAATTGCAGGATATGTCCCGGAGCAGGCAAATAAGTCAGGTTGGCAACCGGATACAGGCTCCATTCGTTCCACATATCCGTATGATATTGCTCGGCAGCCAGAGAGACGTCCGCCGAAAGTTTCTCACCGAAGCTCTTGCTGAGTCCGGCATAAAAGTTCAGCGTCTGCTCGCGACGACGGGATTGCATGTTGTTGTCCGGCAGTAAAGTTTCCGTTTCGGGATCGAAATACATTTGATAACTATTGTCCAATGCGGTCGTATAAGCAATACCATAATTCAATCCCCAGTCTGCGCCCAAAGTATGTTCTTGTCCGGCATAGAAACGCCATTGGTTGATCCGTTGGTTATCTTTGCTCAGGAAGTTCAGTGTTTCTTCTCCCAGTGTGCTGTAAAGCAGCTGACTGCCGGGAGCATGATAATAGGTAAATTCCGCTCCGGCTTTCAGTCCGAAAGGAGTCTGATAGTCGAGTTTGGCATTATGAAGCTGTCCTTCCGAGTGCGAATCGGTGACCGAGTTCTGCGCACCGGTGACTGTGGCGTAAGGTTTGACATCGGTGAAAGCAGTGGTATAAACCAAGCTCAGCAAATGCTTGTCGGTAAAGGCATAGTCCATCCCAAGGCGTATCTGGTGATTGTTGTGGCGGGAAGTAGTGATATCATACATATTCATCGGATGCACCGAACCGTCGGCGAGCGTGTGAAGCGCTTCCTTGTCTGTCTCCCTCCGTTCGCGGCTGTAAGAGTAAGAGTAGAGAAGATCAGCAGAAAATTTGCGTCCGGAGTATAGAAGGCTCGCACGCTCTGCCAGAGATTCGTAGTGTAATTGGCTGTAGGCAGTATATAGTTCTCCCTGAAGAGAAGGTTCTTTTCCTATGCCCGAAGTCAGTATCAAATTGATCATCGGTCCGCGCACCTGATAACGTGCCGGAGCGGAATACATCACTTCCGCCTTTTCAATCCGACTGACGGGCATTGATTTCAGCAGGGTGCTTAATTGCTCTACAGAGAGGGTGGTCACTTTTCCGTTGATAACCACAGTGACCGGTTGCCCTCCCAACGTCAGGGCATCATTCATGGAGACAACTCCCGGCAGGTTCTTTACCGCATCATAGGCATTGTCTACCGGCAGGCTGCCGACCAGTCTCGGAACGTCGTATACCAGTTTCCCCTGTTCGGCTTTTACTACCGGACGTTCGCCGGTGATCATGACTTCGGGAAGTTCCCGATACAGGCTGTCTATATAGGCTACATTTTTTACGCTGTCGGCAGGTTCCTGCGCTGTCTGTACCTGCTGTGCAGAAGCGTACATCCAATACATGAAAAGTAACAAAAGCAGTAAATAAGTTCGTTTCATATCGCATTTATTTTTGAGTATGCTGCAAAATACGGGAGAAAAAACGAAACTTTACGTTATCGCCGGCTTATCTAGTGTTATTTAGTCTTATCAAAGAGAAGAAAAATAACAGTTTCATACTATCTTTGTCCGTATGAAACTACCGTTGAAACATATCATTATCCTTGTCATCTGCTCGCTGACAGGCATCTTTGTTTACCAGACATATTGGCTGACAGGGCTTTACCGCACGATGAAGCAGGAAATGAACAATAATATAAAAGACGCCATGCGTACGAGCGACTTTAATGAAATCGTGCTTCGCGTCAACGAACTGCAAAAGGATAATGTGGAACATGGTTCGGTCACCGTTTCCGCCGGATATGGTGCAGACGGCAAGTCGCTGGTGACAAGCCAGACTGTCTCTTATACAGACAGTACCTACAAAGACACCCTGCATACACGCACGGAAACAGCAGTAGATACCCTGGCCGTCAATGACAATGATCCGGATGCCAGCGCCGTTGCCTCCAGCGAAAGCGGACTCGATGTATTATTAAAGAGACAGGACTCGATGAAAGAACTCATACTCAGCGTCCAACAGGGTATGCACTCCGGCGTGGACACCTACATCGACATCAACCTGCAAAAATATGACAGTCTACTGACCGATGTACTGAAAGCACACAACATAGATGTACCTCACCACACCTTATATATATACAGCGGAGCCACTCAGGATTCATCCCAGACATTCATAGATACACTGGGCATCGCAGGAGACAGCACCTATATCCCCAGCCCGAAAGCCATCCGCTACGATTACGAATTCAACAGGCATCACAGTCAACGCTACCAACTGATAATGGAACCCATCACCTCACTGGTATGGAAACAAATGACCGGCATCCTGGTCACTTCATTTGTCATCTTCCTCATCCTCGGATTTTCCTTCTGGTTCCTCATCCGCACACTGCTGAAACAAAAGACGCTGGAAGAAATGAAGAGCAACTTTACGAACAACATCACGCATGAGTTAAAGACCCCGATTGCCGTGGCGTATGCCGCCAACGATGCACTGCTGAATTTCAACCAGGCGGAAGAAAAGAGCAAACGTGACCAATATCTGCGCATCAGCCAAGAACAGCTACAGCGCTTGAGCGGACTCGTCGAACAGATTCTTTCCATGAGCATGGAAAGCCGCAAGACGTTCAGACTGCACCCCGAAGAGATTTGTCTGAAAGAACTGATTACTTCTTTAATAGAGCAGCACCAGCTAAAAGCGGATATCCCCGTACACATAACACTGGAAACAGAACCGGAAGCACTGATGATAGTAGCCGACCGCACTCATTTCAGCAATATCATCAGTAACCTGATAGACAATGCCGTGAAATATTCGAAACAAGAAGCAGAGATTATGATTCAGTGCCGCCAAACGGGGGAAACAGTGACTATCACCGTCTCCGATCATGGAATAGGTATCCCCCTGGATAAGCAGAAACATATATTCGACAAATTCTATCGTGTTCCGACCGGAAATCTTCATAACGTGAAAGGATACGGCTTAGGACTTTTCTATGTCAAAAGCATGGTCGAAAAACATGGAGGCACCATCACCGTCAAAAGTGAATCCGGCAAAGGAAGTACATTTACCATTACTATCTAAAACATCAAAAACATGAGCAAAAACGACATTACAGTATTGTTGGTGGAAGACGAACTGACACTCGCCATGATTATCAAAGATACGCTCGAGGAAAACGGTTTTACCATCCATACCGCCTCCGACGGCGAAGAAGGATTGCATCTTTTCTTTGAACTTCGGCCGGACGTGCTGGTGACCGATGTGATGATGCCCAAAATGGACGGCTTCGAAATGGTACGCCGCATCCGGCAGACGGACAAGCAGACACCTGTACTGTTTCTGACTGCCCGTTCGGCCATCAACGATGTAGTAGAAGGATTCGAACTCGGAGCAAACGATTATCTGAAAAAGCCTTTCGGCATGCAGGAACTGATCATACGTATCAAGGCGCTGATGGGAAAAGCGTTCAGCTTCACGGAGACAAAAGTATCCAGCCGTTTTGAGATAGGAAGTTATCTGTTCGATCCGGTCGCGCAGACATTGCTGCATGCCGGAGTGAGACAGGAACTCTCCCACCGCGAGTCGGAAATACTGAAACGGCTTTGTGAGAACCGGAATCAGGTGGTCAATACGCAGGACGTTCTGCTGGAACTTTGGGGAGATGACAGTTTCTTCAATTCCCGGAGTCTGCATGTGTTCATCACGAAACTGCGGCATAAGTTGTCACAGGATGAGCAAATACGTATCGTCAATGTGCGGGGAATCGGCTATAAACTCATTGCAAACTAAGCTCTAAAATAGTGTCACTATCCTACTGGTATAGTGTCACTATCCCCACAGGATACTTACACTATCTCAGCGGGATAGTGACACCATCCCGACGAGACAGCGGCACACTCCTTTTTAAAGGATTTTTCTCTAAGAAAACATAACGGAAGCAGGCAGTCAGACTAAAAATCTCTATCTTTGTCATCAATCAACCTTTACGAAGATGAGAAAACTGATTCTATTTCTTTCGCTGATATTATCGGTCGGTTTTGCATCCGCACAGTCGGAAGTTCCTTCCGATAGTATTCGTCGTGCTCCGTCGAGCAATATAAAGGAATTCGGTGGCTTCCTGCTCGATATGGGATTAATGAATGTGGCCCCTCCCAAACTTCCGAAATTCAGTCTCGATGTACCGGATGTGAGTAAAGACTATAATCAGATATTCCGTCTGAATACAGACGCGACCTATACGCAGGGATTCACCGACGCATTTTCTTCCCCTTTCTCCGGTTTCGGATATGGGTATGGCTGGGGATTGTCGTCTTCACCGCAGTTCATGCAGATGGGTACCTTCAAACTGAAAAACGGATGGAAAATCAATACATACGGAGACTATGACAAAGACGGATGGAAAGTGCCCAACCGTAGTGCCATGCCTTGGGAGAAGAATAATTTCCGGGGAGCATTCGAACTGAAGTCCTCCAATGGTAATTTCGGTATCCGGATAGAGGTTCAGCAGGGGCGGAACGGTCTTTATTAACTACGCTACTCATTATGATCGACTTGTTTCGGCTATTAGCATATTCTGATTAGCTATTAGCATAATCCGATTAGCTAATAGCTAATCAGAATATGCTAATAGGATATTTCAATCATCAATAACAAGATGGTTATTTACTCAACTAACGTTTATTCTGCTTCAAAAGCTCTGTCTGCCGCAGCCATCGCGTCGGCTACACGGTCGCACCATGAATCGAACTCCGGATCAGGAGTCTGTGTTTCGGGGTGCAAAAGCATGTATTGTACTGACTGCTTTAAACCGTCCGCCATCGAAGTTGTACAGATAAAGTCCGGCACAAGGCGTTTTATTTTCGAATTATCAAAGACTACCGTTGCGGCTTTGTCCCCCAACAGTTCGCCCCGAAAGTCATAGTTCCCGCCATGTCTCGCAAGAAAATCGGAAGCCACATGGAGTGCGTTCAAAGGTCTCCCCAGCGCATCGGCAATGGTTTGATAAATCTGATTCCAAGTCATACTCTCATCTGTGGTGATATGGAAGGCATTCCCGATGGCATGAGGGTTCGCCATCAGTCCTACGTATCCTTTGGCAAAATCTTTGGAATGTGTCAGTGTCCACAAGGAACTTCCGTCACCGGGGATAATAACCGGTTTCCCGTCAAGGATACGTTTAAGTATCTGCCAGTTCCCCTTATTTCCATGCAGGCTTACAGGAGGTTTCGTTCCATTATACGTATGGCTGGGACGGACAATCGTAATCGGGAAACCGGTGGTACGGTATGCTGTCATCAACACTTCTTCGGCGGCAATCTTATGCCGTGAATATTGCCAGTAAGGATTCACTAAAGGGGTACTTTCCGTAATACGGTAATCAGCCAACGGTTTTTGGTAGGCGGATGCACTGCTGATAAAAATATATTGTTTCGTCTTATTACGGAACAGACGGATATCACGTTCTACATCTTCTGCCGTGTAAGCGATGAACTGAGCTACGACATCATAACTTTCATCTGCAATAGCTTTCGCCACAGCTTCCTCATCGTGAATGTCGGCAATGATACTGCCCACACCTTCCGGCAGTTTTTTTGAGCCCCGGTTAAGCAGTGTTATCTCCCACCCTCTCTGTTGAGCCAATTCTACTACATCGGTACTGATCGTACCGGTTCCTCCAATGAATAATGCTTTCATAAAACAAGTCTTTTTAAATTCGCAGGAACAAATATATTAATTCTACTATTCACATCCCGTGATTATCCCGTTTTTTTGTTTCCGACACGCTGATATTTAGCTGGAAAAAGTGAGTTTGCATCCCACTGCCCGCCGGCATTGTATACAAATTACTGAATCTTATACCCAAATTACTGTTTTGCAAATCCGGAATGAGAAAGATACATTTAAAAGCTTTATCTTTGTGACAGATCAAAACTGTAAGCCGTATGGAAGAAATAACAAAAATTGAAAGCATTGACCAGTATGACCAACTGTTCGGACTAGAGACCTTGCACCCGCTGGTAAACGTGATCGACTTTTCGAAAGCGACAAAGACGGTAGACTACTATCGTATGAATATCGGATTCTACTCTCTGTTTCTGAAAGACGCAAAATGTGGCGATCTCAGATATGGACGGAAGTATTATGACTATCAGGAAGGAACCGTTGTCTGCATGGCTCCGGGACAGGTTATCGGGATAGATAACCGCAAGCAGACACCAATTCGTACAAAATCTATCGGCCTTTTATTTCATCCCGATTTAATCCGGGGAACTTCTTTAGGGCAGAACATCAAACACTATAATTTCTTCTCTTACGAAGTGAATGAAGCACTGCATCTCTCCGAACAGGAAAGGGAAATCGTGACCGACTGTATCCACAAAATACAAATCGAACTGGAACATGCCATCGACAAACACAGCAAGCAGCTCATTGTCCGCAATATAGAACTATTGCTCGACTATTGCATGCGCTTCTACGAACGGCAATTCATCACCCGTAATCAGGCTAATAAAGATATCATCGTGAAGTTCGAACAGTTATTGGACGAGTATTTTCAGAATCAGACTGCACTTACCGAAGGACTTCCTTCTGTAAAATACTTTGCGGACAAGGTCTGCCTTTCTTCCAATTACTTCGGAGACCTGATCAAGAAAGAAACAGGAAAAACGGCACAGGAATATATCCAGCACCGGATCATAGAACTTGCCAAGGAACGGATATTAGAAGGCAGCCAGACGGTCAGCCAGATTGCGTATGAACTGGGGTTCCAGTATCCGCAGCATTTCAGCCGGTTGTTCAAAAAGAATGTCGGATGTACGCCAAACGAATATAAGCAACAGAACTAAAAACAGCTCCACTAATCAGGATATTAGTTACGTCATGGGAGATAAAGTACTTAAGATAGGAAGTGTGCATCAATGTAATTGCTGCATGGGGAGTAAGACGCTGCACCCTCTGGTCAGTGTCATCGACCTTTCAAAAGCCGATTTATCCTCCCATACGGATTTCAAATTCGGATTTTACACGATTCTGTTGAGCGAATGCAAATGTGAAGCCTACAGATACGGACATCAATACTACGACTTCTCGGACGGGACACTTCTCTGTCTGACTCCCGGCGAGTCAATCAGTATGAAGGATAGTGACAACACATGTCCTTCCAAAGGATGGATACTGGCGTTTCATCCCGACTTGATCTGCGGCACTGCGCTTGGAGCGAACATTCGTGACTATACTTTCTTCTCTTATCGTCCCGAAGAAGCACTGCATGTTTCATTACGTGAAAAGCAGGTCATACTGGAACTTCTGGATAAAATAAATGAAGAATTGCAACGCTGTATCGACTGCTATAGTCAGAAGATCATTTCCAAATACATCGAACTACTGCTTGATTATTGCGAACGCTTCTACGAACGCCAGTTTATCACACGCAATGAGGCTAACAAAAAGATTATCGAACGGTTTGACCGTCTTTTGGATGATCATTTCAATACTATACAAAGTCAGTCCTCCGATCTTCCCACTATTGAGGAGTGCGTCAGAGCACTTCGTCTTTCTCCCGCATATTTCAATGATTTGCTGGAATATGAAACGGGGAAATCGTACAAAGAATATCTTCAGTTCAAGCGTTTCGAGATAGCTAAAGAGTGGTTGATAAATACAAATAAAACACTCAGCCAGATAGCGCAGGAACTCGGTTTCCGGAATCCGCAATATTTCAGCCGCCTGTTTAAGAAGATCACCGGTTGTTTGCCGAATGATTTCAAGATGCCTAACTGACTTTTCTCTTAATAAAAATAGAATTGAGAATTCAAATTCTTAATCAATGTTATAAAACA
>OHPW01000141.1_pt1 | contig 59356 bp, 83 predicted proteins | sample 1577771 | NCBI WGS metagenome assembly OHPW01 (sample SAMEA3879608, study PRJEB24766) | human gut metagenome | biome: human-associated habitat; feature: feces | place: USA | collected 1985/1987
GTGACGAAAAAGGAAATATAGATCCGGCAAAACTAGATCAGCTGATGCCCTGGGCTGAGGAGCTTCCCGAGGAATGTAGGAAACCACGCCGCTCATAAAAGCGGCGTTAAATTTAAGGGTAGGCGTAGGATTTGACGTTTACCTTCATCCACTGTGTAATTTCCAATCTTTAAGAGCCATCCACTGTAAGCCATGATCTCCACCTCTAATTGTTCCGGTTGGCGGCTGCCATCTAGTCGACAGTCGGTATTTTGGGTATAAGAAAAGCACCTACCCGAAGGTAAGTGCTTCAGACCTAATTGTTATTTATATTCCTTTTTGCAATCGTTCATCTAATTCTTTTACAGCCTCTTCTGACAATTTTTCATCTTCTATTTTTGCATAAACTTTTCTATCTTTTAAGAATAGCATCAATAAAATATTTGTAAACCGATATGTCAATGTTGTAAATCGAACTAACGTAAATATCCCAATACATACATATATTACAATCTCACATTCAGACATTATGTCATACATAAAAAGAATAGCCGAAATAATCACCGTAAGTAGACCATGTAATATCAACCTTTTAATAGAGGACGCAAATACCTCCTTGTCCGCTGTGTCCAAGAAATAATTGATAAGCTCTGATTTTTCTTTTGCTGAAATCAGTATAGTAAGTAATACTCCAAAAAAGCTTATTATTATTGACACAAAGGTAACCATTGAAGTAAGCGTGTCTGGGAAATTCTTACTCTCCCATATCTTAATCTCCCATATTTTATAGCAAATAAAGTATGCTACAACCGAAAAAATAGGCAAAACAATGCAGTATATCCCTCTCCAACTATTAAGAGTCTTTTTAAATACCTCATTTTTTCTAATTGGATTGCCAATCATATTACAACATCCCCTTATTTATTAACATATTGATAATATATATTTCCTGCAATCTGCATAAAGTCTAACTCGCCCCTTTCGGGCACGGTTAAATCAAATTTTCCAGTACGTACATTATCAAATAAATCATACAAATCTGCGTCTTTATCATCTGCTAAAGTTATTTTTGCCTTTGATAAACATCCTCTATTACGAAGCAATGTGTTTACCGCAGAATATATTCCTTGGTTACTTAACTGCCTATTTTTTCCTCTGCCAATTCCTATTTCAATGTAAAATGTGTAACCACCCAATTCATCACAGGATTCAATAATGTTCTCAAAAGCTTTTGAACCATCAGTGTCAAATTGATTGACTGCTGAACAGCCGACATAAATCTTTTTAATTATTCCCTTTTTACACCTTGCTGTGTCAAAAATATCAAGGACTGGTCTAAAATAACAACATTTTCCGCCATTTGTAGCGTTAATGTAGTTTTGTATTGCATTTGCAGAATATGATCCTCTGTTATTTTGTATTAGAATAATATGGTTTGCTTCATCATATAAAGCAACTGTATTTCTTCCTAAGTATTCATCATTTTCTAAATCTATATGTTCAGCTTTTTCGTTTTCCTTTGCTTTGTATGCATCACTTGCTTCATCCAGTCGCATAAAATTCAATGCATAATATCCTTTTTCTATTACCTGCGCAGTTTCTAGTCTTCCCTGCACATCTCCTATTCTTTTTATTCTATCTGCAATTTCATTTTTGCTAATAGTGTCTAACCACTTCCTTAAATCATAAAGACTCTCCTTACCATCATCGTCCTGTGTTACCACATCATAATAAGTAAATTTGATATGTTTTTTCTTTCCTACCATGCCTTTATCCCCTGTACTTTCCCCGCATTCACGGTTTTATTATGTTACCATTGTCCTACAGAATCCGTATTTTTTCAATAGCTCCAGCATTTCGATTTATCGAAGTAGATATGCCATTATATAGAAATATATCCTATGCTTTTTATCATTGAAATCTAATTTATCACTCATTATAATGATAATATACACAAGACAAAGGAAAGTGAGGTACACCTATATGACTGACATCAATATTAATGCAAATCTTCCTGAATCCGTAGACAATGCAATTAAAAATGTAACTGATTTACCAACTCAAGGCATTGGACAAACGTTGTCGGATTGTTGGTTTCTCGCTTTTGGTGGGATTTCTCAGTTAGCTGAAAAACGCCGTATTAAGTATACCAAAGATCTTGAAAAATTCAAAAAAGAACTAGAAGACTCCTTGGAAACCGTCCCCGAACAACGTCGTAAAGAGCCTACCACACAAATAGTTCTTAAAACTCTTGATGAGGCAAAATATTGTGTTGAGGAAGATGATCTTCGTCAGCTTTTCGTTGCTTTGCTTACTTCAGCAACTGACTCTGGGAAAAATGTTCATCCTTCTTTTGCTCAAATTATCGGTCAAATGAGTTCTAATGATGCAAAATTATTACAATGTTTCAAATCAAGTAGTGAGCAGCCCATCTGTAATATCAGATGCTACTTGAACAAAGAAAAAACATCTTATGATGTAGTCGTAAGAAATATTTTTCTTAGTGGCTCTTCTGAAATGATGCCTAATGAAAAAAGTATTTCCATTTCATCACTTCAACGCTTAGGGCTTATTGAAATGTCATGGACAGAATATTTTTCTAACGAAGACACTTACACCCCATTTCTTAACAGCAATATATTTCTTTCTGCTAAAAGAAAATACTCAATGTATGAAATAACATTAGAAAAGGGAATTGCAAAATTATCTCCTTTAGGAGAATTATTTGTATCCTGTTGTATTCCTAAAGTTATCAAATAAGCCTTTAATATAGGAATCAATCACCTCAAAGTATTTGTAAGCGAAAAATTTCAGCATCAGTATGGAGACTACTGCCGAAACAATAATAGAGATCACTATGCACAATACTATTTCCATTTTGCATCCTCCTTGCATTCAAAAAGAGCAGCTTCAATGCTGCTCTTTCTATGTCATTGCTGTCAGAAAAGGACTCCGCACATGAGCCCATTGTATTATCCGAATATATTACCGCAGTCGTCACATACAAACTTTGATACATTCCTCGTAACCGGCTGCCTTACAACCTTTTCTTTTTTATTAACCAGGGTGAAAGGCTTAAGCGGATTCAGATTCGCAGAATATGTCGTTTTCACCTTTCCTTGGCTGATTACTTCCTGTTCGACAAAAGCATGGAACCGTTTGCTACCGCAGTTGGGACAACAGTCAAAATGTTTCGGCTTTTTATCTTTCGTCAACAGTGAATCTAGCACAACAACTCCTACTATTATTGCAAGTAATGTCAACATGGCCGCCATAATAAATACCTCCCTACACAATATATTTGCCTTCCGCAGACCTCAACACATAGCTTTCGGAAGTTCGCCGGGCAGCAGATCTATAAGAATTCCGGCCATGATATTGTAGCGGTTAAAGAATTTTACCAGCACGCCAGTGTTACGACAACACAAGAATATCTTGCCCAGTCCTCGGAGAAGCTGGCGCAGGCTATAAATAAAAGTGTTCACTTACCAGTTGAAACGGATTGACACAAGGGAATCGACCGCGTAAAGTCCATTTTAAGGCAATTATGCGGTCTATACGTGAGTTTTCTACACCTGAGCTACTTCTGTCCAAATTTGAGCCAGTCAGAGCAGCAGGCGGGGCATATTATAAGTTTGTGGAGTGTACCCCCAGAACTGGGGAAGAATAATCAGGGATACTATATCCAAAATCAGATCACATTTTTCAGCACAAATCTGTGTGAAATCTGCACCAAATTTTGAAAAAATTCAATTTCGATTTTTCAACTAAAAATGAGGGGGTAGGGGGGGTATCAAAATCATTTACCAAGATTTTTTTGAAAACTTCTCCTATTTTTGCGCAAAAAAATAAACCGATCTATGGTCGATTTATCTTTAGTATGAAGAAAGGCACTTGTACAACTCTCCTTTCTCTAATTATTCTGATATTGATTTGAGTACCTAGTTGAGTACCTAATCAATACCACCCTGTGAAAACCCGCATAAATGCTAAGTTTATGATGGAGTAGACGGGAGTCGATAATTGTCTCAAATCCTTGTAACACTGATGGATACTGGATTTGTGCCATATCTAAAATATCATTGACCCCAATTTGACCCCCAATTTAGCACACTTTAACCATATTCATGGCTTTTGCCTCTTCTTCTTGTAATACGTGAATATATTTTTTCATTGTAATGGTGATATTGGCATGACCCATTATTTTACTTACAACAGCTATATTTACACCTCTTCTCAGAAGTGTTGAACCAAAAGTATGTCTGAGGGTATGGAGGGTAACTCTCTTCTCTATGCCGGTTCTTTTAACAATGCGTTCAAGACTTCTTTGCAAATTTCTTGATGTGACCAACGTACCCTCTTTGGTGCAGCATATATTATTGGAAACAATCCGTTTTCTCTTATCGTATTCCTTAAGTTCATTTATATACCACAGTGCATTTTCATTTAATTTTATAACCCTGACTCCTGCTTCTGTTTTTGTGGATTCTTTCAATCTGTTATAGGTAGTATTTTTGCCATGTTCGCCATTAAAATTTGCTATATTGCTTTGTATTGTTTTATTCACATATAAAAGATTTGTTGAAAAATCAATGTCTTTCCATTGTAATGCCAACGCTTCTCCAACACGAAGACCTGTATTTATCATAAGAAGTAATATAAAAGCATCTCTGCTGCAATATTCTCCTGTTGTTTTATATCGTTTTAATGCTTCTTTTCTAAATTCCGATATTTCAGAATCAGATAAGGAGAATTGTACTTTTGTATCTACTTCTATACAGCTTTCTTTTGGAATCAGTACACCATCGCATGGATTTTTATATATAAGTTCTTCTCTGACGGCATTATTTAGGCATGGTCTAATAAAATCAAAAACTCGTTTTAGTCCAGATAAAGATAATGCTTTGATTTTTCCACTAGGCGGATTGGCATACATATCGATCAGAGATTGTATATCTTTTGTCGTAATCTCACCAATTTTTTTATTTCCAAGATAGTTTTTAATTCGGCACTCATATGTCCTATATAATCTTGTGTAAGAAGTTGGTTCAATTTTGTTCCATTTGAATTCTTTTAGCCAATAATTCGCATAATCATCAAACAGAATTTTTTTTGGCTCTTTGAAACCATTTTCTATTCTCATTAAATAATCTTTTGCTTTATTCTTTACAATAGATTTATTATTGCCATAAAAGCTTTTACGAATGCCATTAACTGTAAGCCTACCTTCAAATCTGCCATCGCCACGTTCTTTTATTGTCATAGTATTAACTATTGCCGATACATTGTTTATTATAAGCTCACCTCCATTAAAAAACAATGTAAAGGTAATTTGAATTAATTATATTATATCAAATCCTTTACACTGTTTCAATTAGTAATATATTTCTTCTCCTATATGTTCCTTAATCCAAGCTTCCAAAATATTAAAAGTCGTAATGTAATCATTACCTATTTTAACTAATGGGAGCTGATTTGATTTTATAAGCTGATTTATCTTTGTTTTGCCAAACGGCAAAATATCATATAAATCTGTTTGTTTTAATATCTTATTAGTTTGTACTTCCGATTCCACCAATTCTTACTCCATCAGCATTATCGTTTACAGTAATTCCAAATGGCACAAATACTGCCTGACAAATTCTGTCTCCTACTTCAAACGTTACCGACTTATCTCCATCGTTCTTTAATGCAATAAACATATGTCCTTCGTTATCAGCGTTGTAATAATCACTATCAATTACGCCAGTACCATTTAACAGAACACATCTCTTTTTAATACCTACACTACTGCGAACATATACCAACATGACATAGTTATTGTCTATGTAACATCTGATTCCAGTTGGAATCTTAATTGTTTCGCCAGGATCTAACTCCATACCATAAGGGATAGAAATATCATAACCGGCACTATGACTTGTAGATCTCGTAGGTAATTTAATATCATTATACATCCCTTCGATATCCAACTGTTTAAAATCTTCCGATGTAGAAATCAGATCATCTTTGAACTGTTCGAAACTTACCTTTTCAAACTTTGCAATTCTTTCTAAATTCTTTTCAGTACTAGTTTTTACCATCTTGTCTTCTCCTTCGTAATGTCTAATGACTTTTTCTAATTCACTTGATGCTTCCTGTGATAACTCACTATGGTCATAATTTTCTAAAATATTATCTGACCTATGAGAGACCACATACATCGCATAAATAATAATTGCAATAAAGGCTATAAAAGCTAATACTGCTATTGTTGTTGCGTAATGTAACATTCATATCCTCCTGTTCTTCCTTTCAGTATTCTTCATAATCTGTTTCTGTTGAAAGATCCTTCGGTTTATTATTCTCCGCTTCTTTCACAATTTTCAGTGCATCTTTACGATTGTGGAAAACAGTTTTATCGATTGCATTGTATGAGAATAAATAAGCATGTTTATCACGCTTATCCGTGCCAATAAAATATGTATCTTCTATTGTTCTGATCGATAATTCGCATACTTCATAGATTGATGTTTGTGGAATAATTCGTGCGTAATAGAGAATATCTTTCTTTTTTAGATTGTATGTATTAGTCACAATGGAGAACCACCTTTCCTTGTTCAAGAGATTTCTGTACGTCTATAACACGTTGATTGCTACTGCCACGAAACGGTAGCGTGATATCTCTTTGTTTATCTATATATTCTCCGTCAATGAGCACATCTACGTTAGAAACAATCTCTTTTCGCATTTTCAAAAATTTGTCTCTTTTTGAATTATATTGATACACAATCTTTTCCCATGTGTATCCAGTGTATAACCAGATGGATTTCTCAGGGAATGAAATACGGATTTGTTTAATTAGAAGTAAGACTTCATCGAGATTATTTTCAGCTAAACACTCGCCACCAAGAAATGACACTCGTTTAATATATGGTCTATCAATAAGTTTCATAAACTTGTCTTTTGTTTTTTCTGTCCATTCTTTACCTCCATTAAAATCCCATGTTTCAGAGTTAAAACATCCGAAACAGTGAAATGGACAACCTTGTACGAAGAGGGAAACTCCTATTCCCTCTCCGTTTGAAATATCCATAGATCTTATTTGCGCATATCTCATATTTATACTCCTAACATATAAGTTATTCCTCTGCGATATCTGTTAAATGAACATATCTTTCAGCAATTTCTTGTGTTCTTCCCTGATTCCAAAAATTAGTTCCAAGATAACCACAAGTTCTTCTAGTAACATTCATTTTACTTTTATCTCTGTTACCACAACAAGGACATTCCCATATTAATTCTCCATCCTCATCAATGATCTTGATTTCACCATTGTATCCGCATACTTGACAATAATCAGATTTAGTATTTAATTCTGCATACATGATATTATCGTAGATATATTTAAGAACTTCGAGAACTGCTGGAATATTTTGAGTCATATCTGATGTTTCAATATAGGAAATAGCTCCACCCAAGGACAATGACTGAAATTCTGATTCAATATATAGCTTATCGAATGCATTGATAGGTTCTTTTACAAAAACATGATATGAGTTTGTAATATAATTTCTATCTGTAATGCCTTCAATAATTCCAAATCTCCTTTTTAAGCATTTAGCAAATTTATAAGTCGTACTCTCTATTGGAGATCCGTAAGTGCTATACCCAACATCTTCTTCAGATTTCCATTGTTCACATTTATTATTAAGAAATTCCATTACTTTAATGCCAAAATCATGTCCTGTAGAATTATCCGTATGCGAATTTCCAGTCATATATTTTACACATTCATATAGACCTGCATATCCAAGTGATATACTTGAATATCCACCATGAAGCAACTTATCAATTTTTTCTCCCTTTTCTAATCTAGCAAACGCCCCATCTTGCCATAAAATAGGAGCTACATCAGATAATGTTCCTTCAAGTCTTTCGTGTCTACATTTTAATGCCTTATGACAAAGTTCTGCTCTTTGTTCCATTAAATCCCAGAACTTATCAAAATCTCCTTCCGAAGATAATGCTATATCAACAAGATTCAATGTAACAACACCTTGATTAAATCTTGAGTAGAATTTATAATTACCATCTGCGTCTTTGTAGGGAGAAAGGAAACTTCGGCAGCCCATACATGGGAAACAATTCCCTTCTTTAAATTCCTTCATTTTCTTTTCAGAAATATAATCAGGAACTAATCTTTTAGAAGTACATTTTGCAGCTAATTCAGTCAAATACCAATACTTACTATTCTCATTGATATTATCTTCCTCTAAAACATATAATAATTTAGGGAAAGCCTGTGTTACATATACACCAACTTCATTTTTCATTCCTAAAATTCGTTGATTAAGGAATTCTTCGATAATCATAGCTAGTTCTTCTTTGTATTTGTCTGTTTCACCAAGATACATAAATACACTCAAAAATGGAGACTGTCCGTTTGTCGTAGTCATACTGTTGCATTGATAGTTAAATGTCTGCACTCCGTCAGTAACTTCTTTTCTTGTATCTTGTTCTGCGAATTTTTCTGCATCATTTTCATTGAATCCCCAGTTTAGATATTTATTATAATAATACTTATAACTATCTCTTACGAATGGTGCTAAATGAGTAAGTGTAATACTTGCCCCTCCGTATTGACTTGAAGTTACAGCTGTAATAATCTGAGTAGCAATTGTCATAGCCGTTAAAAATCTATGCGGCTTATCAATTTTTACTTTATTAATACACGTTCCATTTTGAAGCATATCTTCTAAATTTATTAAGCAACAATTTGTAATTGCATTTTGTCCAAAATAATCTGCATCGTGAAAGTGAAGTAATCCTTCATCATGCGCCTGTACAACTTCTGGTGGAAGTAAAAATCTTCTTGTTATATCGGTGCTAACTATACCTGCCATATAATCACGTTGAGTAGTTAATAATTTTGCATTCTTATTAGAATTTTCATTATTCCAATAATCACTGGTTCCTTGTAATAATTCACAAATTTGATCATCAGTGGTATTATCATTATCTCTCTGAAATTCACGAATACTTCTATATCCCTCATATGCTTTTGCGGTAAGTCTCTGTTTTTTAGTAATTAATTTATCATATACCATCGACTCAATATCTGAGATGCTTACTTCATCTTCATTTTTACATTCTTCCTCTATTTCATTAGCAATATCTTCTGCAATCTTAGGTTTTACAATACCAGAACCATTCTTCATCGCTTTGAGAATTGCATTAGAGATTTTTGTTTTGTCAAAATCGACTTCTGTACAATCTCTTTTAATAACTACCAATCTATCTTATCTCCTTTCTATTTCTCCCACGTTAAAATTACAAAATTCCAATCCTTTTTATCGCCAGATGGATATTCATAAGCAGTTAGTTCATGTGCAGCATCTCCCTCAAACTCTTTATCTGCTAAAACCAATGCATCATCACGCATTCCATCCAGAATTTCTTTTACTTCTTTTACTGTTAAACACATATATGATTCTCCTTTTTAATTTCTCTTGAAATCAACCTTTCCTAACTAAATGTATCTCTTCAGGTTCATAAATTATTACTTTTGTCTTATTATCTTGACAGAAACGAACTATTGAAAAATTGTCTAAAGACAGAGCAAATGAACTGTTATATTGAATACGGTTATTATCAATAAATACTGATATATCAACTTTTACATAAAATTTTTCACCAAATTTAAACACCTTACCATATCCCACTTCCGAAAGTACATTGTATTCATCGCCATCCTCAATAATTTTCATATACCTACTCCTTCACAAAATTAATAATCCTACCATCATTGATAACAATTTCAATACCTTTGAGATCATATAACTTTTCGCAATCCTGCAAAGTAACATCATCAAGTTCAATAATCTTGTCGTAATCCATATGTATCGTCACCTCACTCTTTACACAATAAACATAAATGTGTTCTCATTGGAGAATCATTGTAATTCTTTTCATGTCCAATGCTTTCAATAATATATTCTCTATTATCACCTTGAATTTTCACTGTGATAAAATCATCTCCATCTCGATCTACAATCTTTTTCAACTCTCTGATCAGCAGACCGGCATTACCAATACAATTCGTGTTCATCACCTCTGTTCTTCATAATATCCAATAATATAGGTTATTGCTTTTTCCATAGCATCTTTACCAGTTTCAATTCTATCAATCTGTTCATATTTCCATGGATGAACCGTCTCTTGCACCTTTCCCTCGCTAAATTCATCCTCTGTCTCTAAGAATCCAATTACAGGAATTCCTCTCATATACGCATAGAAAATCTCATCAGAAGTACCAAGCGACTTGTCCAAATCTTTTAGATTAACAAGGACTAAATCTGCTTCCCTAACTTTTCTGAGATCAAATCGCATAACTTCACTAGGATTTTTAGAATCGTCGCTGCCAATGCTATAATAGTCCACAGGACTGATAGTCCTACAAGACTCACCCAATCTAAAAAAATATTCTTTAGCTTTTTCACGCCACTTTTTCGCTTCATCGCTTTCACTTCCATAACACGCCATTGCTCCTGCTAAATAAATTTCCATATTAAATCACCATATCCTTACAATTACCGTCTTTATCCGGTTTGAATTTATCGCTTCTATGTATTATTGTGTTATATGGAGTGTTGCAGTTATGTCGCAAGCACTCCGTATGTTCACATTTTCTATAAGCACAGAAGATAAAGTCTTTTATTTCCTGGTATCCTTCTTTATGCATTTAAAATATCGCTCACTACATCTTTAATATTTCTGTTGTAGTTATTGTCAACTACTAAATTTACTTCTTTGTCCATGCCTAAAAACATGCCGAAATCTCGATCTGTTCTTGAACACAACTCACTCTTATCGTCGAAATTGAATTTGTCTAATCCAACTCGATTGATATATCTCAACATTCTGGTTCCCAAATTCGCTTCTACAAGTACACTGTAAATATCTGCATTAGGTAAATTACGTTTAAGCTGGCGAATACCATTTGGTGTTAGAACAGCAACATTATTACCTTCTACATAATCAGACTTTAATGTTCCATAAAATCTTCCCTGAGAATATTCTTCATACTCAGCAAATAATCCCTCTGCAAGCATATCTTTGAAAGTATCTTTTGTAACAAACCAGTAATCCTTACCATTCTTCTCACCATCTCTTGGCTCACGAGTTGTATAAGATACAATTTTTCTGAAGCCATGGTTATTTAATTCATTTTCAATGGTAGACTTCCCAGATCCAGAAGCTCCAATAAGTACAATTGTGCTCATTACATGAATTCCTCCATAGCCGCATCAAATCGTCTCAATTCCTCAACATTATCAGAAACAAGCTTTACATATGTATCTTCAGACAAATCAAGTGCATAAACTCCCATGATACTCTTTGCATCAAGGACTGCGTGGTCAGTCATAATGTCTACATCAGACATAAATCCTCTTACGACCTGAATAAATCTTTTTACGGTATCAGCATTATGTAATCTTACTTTAATTGTCTTATCGTTCAATTTAATTTTTCTCCTCTTCTCTATAAAAATGATGACCAATCTGATCAGTGAATGCATAGTTCCATTTGTTAAACGTCTTGGTTTTTTTGTTGCTGTGAAATCCAATACAACCATTTGTGGTATCTACGATTTCAAATGCATACTCCACTGCAAGTTTTGTACTATCAGAAATAATTTTTCTTCCATATGCAAATTGATTTTCAGACGTAACAACCTTTTCTACAGTAGATCCGAATCTCTGATCAGGATCTTCTATGCGATTGAGAATGACATTCGCCACATGACATTTGGAATCGAAATCACCATCAAAACATTCTGTCTCAACGACTCTCTGAATTAAATAAATTTCATCTTCGGTATAAAAATCGTATACTGTAGCAGGTGTTGGAATGATTTTTGAATACTTATCAATCACATTTTTATAAGCAATGTACCAATCCATATTGCTACTTGTGATATCTTCGATTCGATCCAAATCATTCTGTATATCAATTACAGCTTGTTCAAATTCATTTGATTCAGTTTCTTCTGAACTAACAGTTAATTCTTCTTCGATTTCAGATAAGGTCATAATATGTGATTCATCTATCTGCGCTATCTTAGGCTGCGGTATCACAGGAATGTTCACTGTAATCAGTGACAGACAGGTAAACAAAGTTGCAAAATTATAAAACATTTTTTATCCTCCTTTTAATGAGGATACCGGTATCATAATTATTCGTGCGTCCACGAAGTAGCTTACCGCTACAAATACTTATTCTCTTTTTGTTGGAATAAATTTTTGATTATCGCATCATTCCGATTAACTGATTTTCAGAAATAATTGGAATACCTAATTCTTTGGCTTTTTTATTTTTGCCAGATGTGGATTCTATATCATTATTTACAAGATATGATGTTTTTGCACTAACACTTCCAGATACTTTCCCACCATGTAATTCAATCTCTGCTTTGGCTGCATCTCTATTTTCGAAATGTTCAAGGCTACCGGTAATAACGAAAGTTTTACCTACCAATGATTTAATATCATCCGTGGTTGCCAAGGAAATAGGTTTTTCAAAAGTGAATTCTTTTGATAAATCATATATATCCTTGCAGTGGTTTCTGAAGAAATCATTCATAGAATACACAATACTATCACCAATACCAGGAATATTCTTAAAATATTCTGCACCATATACAGATAAAGTGTGTATGAAAGCATCATAATCTCCATCGACTTCATTTGAAATATCTTTGCTTGCTGATTTTCCGACCAATGGAATTGACAGAGAATATATAAATCTCTGAAGTGAAGTGTTGCGAGATTTTTCAATAGAATCAAGAAGCTTTGTAACAGATCGTTTGCCAAATCCTTCTAGCATACTCATTTCTTTTTCATGGTCTGATAGATGATAAATATCTTTAATAGATGTTAGCCATACAAAATCAATAAATTTCTGAATTGTTGCTTCTGACAGTCCATCGACATTGAGCGCATTTTTGCTTACTGCATGGCTGAGTTTCCCAAGTAACTTACCTTTACAATCATCATTGGTACAAATAAGAACTTCTGAATCATTATCCTTTACGATTTTTGTAGGAGAACCGCATATAGGACATTTATCAGGAATAGTAAAATTACCACTCTTATCGATGCTGTCATGTACTTTAGGAATAACCATATTGGAACGATATACTCTAATTCTATCTCCGATACCAAGCATCATATCTTTAATATATGTAATATTATGAAGTGTTGCTCTTGTGGTAATAGCTCCATTCAAATCAACAGGTTCGAAAACTGCTACTGGATTAATTAAACCTGTTTTAGAAGTATTCCATTCAATATTAGTAAGCTTGGTTTTAAACAATTCGTCTTCGTATTTATATGCCATTGAATGTCTGAAGAATTTATCTGTTCGTCCCATAGAATCAGCTACTTTATAATTATCTACTGCTACAACCGCTCCATCATAAGGGATATTAGCTTCTTCTGCTAAGACTCTTACATCATCAAGGAAACTGATTAAGTCATCTTTTGTATGGCCTTTAGAAAATTTCACAAATGGTACAATTTCAAATCCATTTTCTTCAGCTAAAAACAAATCGTAGCTTGGATTTTTATGATCAAATCCTTTAATTACTCTCCATCCAACAAATCTCATATTTCTGCTTGCAGCTTCTTTACTATCTAATAATTGTAATGAACCAGACACTAGATTTCTTGGATGGCTATATTTCTTGTCAACAGGCAAATCGTCATTAATCTTTCTAAAAGTATCCCATCCAATAATTGTTTCGCCATCAATAATCAATTCATCTTTATATGGAATTTCTTTTGGAATATTATTCATAGTTAAAACATTTTGGAGAACATCTTGTCCTTTTTCACCATCGCCACGGGTTTCTGCCGAAACAAGCTTCCCGTCTAAGTATCTTAACGAAGTTGTTAATCCGTCACATTTAACAGATATAAAGCAATCATTATCTCCAATAAAATTGATTAACTCATCAACAGATTTCGTTTTATCAAGAGATAGCATCGGATGGTTATGTGCTACTTCATTTAATTCATCTGCGACTGAATAGCCAACATTATGAGTAGGACTATCTGCTAATACAATTTCCGTAGTATACTCAAGCGTCGCTAACTCATCGTACAGTTTATCCCATTCGTAATCTGACATAATTGGAGACTGATTATAGTACGCATTAGATGCATTATTAAGTGTATTAATAAGCTCTTTCATTCGTTCAATTTTTTCCACGTTGTTATTACTTCCTCTCCGCAAAACTCTTTCAAATATGTAAGCATTTCATCTTCTTCTGGGAAAAATATATCTCGCTTCTTTTGGCTGGTAACGAAGCCAAGAAAATTCGACATAAATTGTCCAAAACGCCAATTTCTATAATATGTCTTCCATATCCTATTTAGTTCTGATGTAAAAATATCAATTCTTTCTGGATCTCTAATACTAATCACCTCATTTCTTCTGCTTTTTAGGTCTGAAAAACCCAGTAAAATCAAGGGTTTTCAGACTCGATATCATCAAAAATCACAGGAATTCTTGTTTTAAGCACTTTTAACAGCTCAATAGTTACTTCTCTCATCTGTGGATGTGCTGTCTTGGGTACTCTAAGCTTAAAGAAATTTCTCCATTCACGATAATTTGCGGTAATAGTAATCTCAGTCTTAGTACTATTAGGTAATACAGAACGTGCAATCTGAGGTGTTGCACCAAGCTTAAGCATTCGCATATAATGCTTTTCTGCATCTTCCATTGCCAGTACCCATTCGTTATACACAGCATCAATCTCTTCTTCTGTCATATTTTTCATTTTTGTATCAAGATCAATCCCAGGAGCAATGTCAATATATGTACATTCTCCACCAAACTTATTGTTTGCATAATTACAATATCTTGTAGATTCCTGTGCAAAAGAAGCAATTCTATGACGAACCAACTCATGTGATACTCCTCTATCTACAGTAAATTTAACAGATAAAGAAGAATGTTCAATCATTGCTTCATGTCCATTTTTAATCAACATTGCAACAAACTTTTTTGCTGATTCACCATCTTCTGTAATACGATCTTCAGATTTATAGCATACACGTCCAATCTTTTCAATGTGCTGTAACTCCTTAATTCCACCTTTTGAAATAGGTGTTAAAATTTCAAATCCTGCATTTACTTTTCTCATTTTATTTTCTCCTTCTCTTTTCTTATGAAAGTCCAATTTGGTTACGCTTTACTATTTCATTTTCTGCTATATGCTCTATCATTCTATCTGTCATATCAATAATTCCAGAGACATAACGTCTACGTCTTCATTTTGGTAATTAATGGTATCTCTTAATACCTCAATAGCTATTTTATATACATCAACTTCATCCATTAAATTTTCTCCTTATTAGTCCACACATACTCAGAAAACTTGTCCCAGTTCATCATTACTTGATCATAAATATCAATCTTAATATCATCTGCTTCTCCAACCCAAGGCAGGATAAGAACTTGATATTCTGATTTTGACCAAAAATAATACATCAAACTTTTTCTAAGCTGCTCAATAAAATCCTCCTTATTCAAATCTGATTTTAATAAGTCATAAACTTCTTTTCTAAAACTTCCATGTTTAAAAATGTTCCATTGAATAATTTTTCTTGCGTTTGAATCATGATAATATACATTCCATTCCATATTTACGACCTCACATTTCCTCTACATATATAGCAATATATGGATTAATTTTTCCGCCACATTTTTGCATTTATGTCTCTCTACATTAGGTTTTATTCTCTATTGGATTAATAAGCGAATTGCTCTAAGATTTTAGAAAATTAAATCGAAACTACAGTACAATAATAATTTATATCGAAAACTAAAATAGCTTTATAATACTTACTATTGCACGAAGATGATTCAATTTTATAACCACTGGATATGTATTTGTTTAATTGATTTTCAAAATCTGCCTTATCTTCAATTTCTAAAATTACACACTTTTTCATTATTTATTTCCTCCTTACGAAAGCGCAGTTTCATCTGTTAATTTATATTCAAAAGTTGGCATTAATTGTAATTTAAATAAATTTTTTTCATGTAATAAATCTATTTTTGCTTTCAGATCTAAATCTTCAATTTCACCAGTTCTAATATATTTGTCTAAGATATAATATGGGAATCCAAGATTATCTTCATCAGTTTTACCGCACAGACCATCTGCCGGTATTTTATCGATTAATTTATCAAAATCGTCAGATAACGAAAGGATTTTCTTTATCACATAACCAACTGCTTTAACTTCTGTTACAGTAAATTTTCCGATAGGGGCGAATGATCCAAAGCCGTCACCTCCATAGGTTGCATATCCTATCCAGTCTTCGGAAAGATTACAATTACAACTAGGAATTCCATTGTTGCACTGAGCATAGAAATATAATTCGGTCATTCTGACTCTTGCTGGGACATTAATTCTCGCCTGTTCTGTAATAATTATTCCATTTGATTCCATTTCGAAAATAATAGAATCAACTGTTTCGCCAATATTAATGACTTTGTATTCAATACCAAGCATATTGGCACATAAAATACTACAATTAATATCTGACTGTTCGTGCTGTGGTAGCATAATACCCTTCACTCTGTCTTTCCCCAATGCTGCGACGCAAAGTGCTGCAACAATTGATGAATCTTTTCCGCCAGACAAAGCAATACAGCAATTGTTATTTGGAAATTTTTCTGCAAACAAATTTCTAATCCATTTGATAACTTCAGAAGTTGCTTTTTCTGCATTAAAATTATACATATTTTTATCTCCTAATTTATTATAAAAATCATCAAATATCTTTTCTTTTTTATAAAATTTTGTATATCTAATTTCTAATAATGGAATATGTTTATTAGAACAATATTCTCTTTTTATTTGATCTTTTTCTGTCTATCTTTTAAGTTTGACAATTTTTTAGTATCATCTTCTCCGCAATATGTAAATGGATGATAATGTTGTTCCCCATTTAATTCAACTGCCATAATTATATTTTTTGCGTTGTCAAAAATCACAAAATCAAAAGGCAAACATTTCTTGTCCTTACAATCATTGAATCTATATTGAGTTTTATAATTTATATGATTTTCTTTTAGATGTTGTTCTAATTCATGTTCAGCTACAGATATAAGACAGCCACAAGATTTTCTTTTTCCAGTAGTTAAAGATGTGCAACTCACAATACATGTATTACCGCATTCACAGTTACAATACCAATATTGTCTTCCATTTTTTATATATGCCTTTTTAAAAGGTGTTAGTTTACCAAATTTTTGACCTGTAATATCTTTAATTAAATTATCTCTTACTGATTCCAAATGGAAACAACCACAGCTAGTTGTATGTCCAGATTTTAAATGCGAATCCATAACATAGACTATATTCCCACAATCACATAAACATTCCCAAACGACTTTTGTTTCACCATTTGGTTGAATATTGTTTTCATGACGTTTTATTACGGTCAATTTTCCAAATTTTTGACCAATTTTAGTATTTGTTTCTCTTTGTTTTGGCCTACAATTATCACAATACTTATAATTATTATGACGCACTTTGTATGCGTTAAGCTCTTTTATATTGCCGCAGTTTACACACTCACAAATGTAATATGTTTTAATTTGGCCACTAGGAGAAATTCTACTATCAGCGATATCTTTGACTTTATAACATCCATATATTTTTCCAATTCCTTCTTTTGTAACTCTTTTTATATATTTTCCTCCTTACATTCGATTCATCACATCATAAAATCGAACTAAATATTCATATACATTTTCAGGAACTAATTCCTTTACTCTATTAAATTCTCCTTTTTCACACAAATCTCTTACTAAACTGGATGATGTATGATTTTCTGGAATTTTAATCTCTGTAAAGTGATCTCTATAATCAGTCAAATTAGCATCTTTCAATGCTTCATCCAAATTTTGTCCTTCTCTTACACATGCGACAAAATTATATTCATTTACAAATGGCTCCCAGTTATACCAACTGGTTAGAGTTTTGATGTTATCCATTCCAAGGCAGATATAATATTCATTGAATTCATAATTCTTTTCCGCTTCTTCTCTTAACTGAGAAATTGTATTATACGTTCTCTGCGGAAAGAAACTGGTTGTCTCAATGTCTAATGCATGAATATTATTTTCCTCACAATTATCCATGGAATTGATCAATTCAACTCTACAATATCCAGGAATTAATGTTTTCTTTTTGGCTACATATGTATCATGAGCCGGTATAAAATAGATGGAATCGGCATTAACTGCCCTTTTAGCAGCTAACGCCATATCTACATGAGCATTTGTAATAGGATTGAAACTACCAGGAATAAGTAAAATTTTATTCATGTTCCATTCTCCATTTAATACATCTGTTTAAATAATCAACATAGTCAGGATTTTTACACATACCTTTACCGACAACGTCTGAGATTTTCGCTACATCCATTCCATTACATTTAGTTGTCTTCATTACAATATTTAAAGCCGGTACGTCGGTATCATTGCTCAGATACGTGCCAATTCCAAATGCTACGTTTGCCCTACCGTTAAAATGTCTAAATAACTGATCAGCTCTTTCAAAATCCAGACTGTCGCTAAATAACAATGTCTTTGTCTTAGGATTAATCCCCAAAGATTCATAGTGGGCGATCATCTTTTCTCCCCATTCAAACGGATCACCACTATCATGGCGCACACCGGAAAATAAAGTTGCATATGTTAATTGGAAATCTTTCAGGAAGCAATCAGTTGTAATTGTATCTGTTAAAGCAATACCATTTAATACTCCATACTCTCTTACCCAAGCATCCAGTGCATACCAATTAGAATAAGAAGGATTGTGTTTGTGATTACCTTGTCCAGTACACATAATCCATTCATGAGCCATGGTTCCAACAGGAGTAAGATTATATTTCTTAGCAAGATATACATTAGATGTGCCTATGAATCTTGAAGAGCAATGAGCTGTATCATTTAAATGGGAAAATTTCTGTACTGCCAATTCCTGCGCTTCAGCAGATAATCTACGTCTCAGTCCAAATTCAGAAAATATACCTGCATACCACTTTCCACTCTTAAGATTTTCATACTTCTGGTCGAGTCTTTCCTTGAAACTATTAAGTAGTTCATCGTAGTTATATGCCATTCTAAAATAGACTTCGTTGACAATTGCCAGTGTAGGAATCTCATACATTGAAGTATTCAACCATGTGCCTTTTGTCTCAATGGACAGACCGCAAGAAGAATTTGTTGTAATCTCAAAATCCTCATATCTAGGCTGCCATAATCTTAGAAAATCAACATATGATCCCTTCATCCACTTGATATTATCAATGTATGTCAGTTCATCTTCTGTGAATCTAAGACCACAGTACATCTTAATCTGTCTTTTGATCTCCTCTACCATTACAGGTGTAAAGAACACACCTTTATTTCGACACTTAAAACTCCAAGTTGTCTTATAATCACTGAACTGATGATAGATTGCCTGACCCATTGAAAATTTATACATGTCGTTTTCTAGTAAGCTGTTAATAATCTGTTTCACATTATCTACCTTCTCTCTTAATCAAATTAAATACATATTCGTTAGGCTCATCACATAGCCAATTGATATATTTATTAATAAAAGCAATATCTTTTGGATGCATAGCAAGAGGCTTGTTTTTCTTTGTTTTCCACCATTCTAATTCTTTGTTATATGTGAATGTTTTACCATAATACGCCTTGACAGCTCCAAGATAATCACAAAGCATTTCTTTTTTATACCTCATCGGCATCTCGATTGGATTACCGCCATTATCGAAATTGTCTTGCCAGTACTCGTAATGATGTTTGTTTCTGCCCTTATGGTGCATCCACGCAGCCGACCATCCTTTATCTTTCTTACAAGCGTCGATTGGACTTGATCCATAATACTTAACACTTTCCCAAAACTCTGTTGGAGAGAATTTTGACAAATCATGTACTAAACCTTGTAATGGAATACCGACTTTACAGCAGAAATAAAATACCCAATATTTATGTACGCAGATTTTCTTAAAATGTTTAAATGTATTTTGGATATATTTGAACATCATATTATTCTCCAATCACATTAATCTGACAACTCTTCATTACTTCCATAGCGGCTTTATGTTTTTCAGGTGTTACCCCTGCACAACAACTTACATCCACCGTAATATCAATTTCAGGATAATTTGCTCTAATAATAAGTGCATTAGAAATTACACAGATATCTGAGCATAATCCGCAGATCTCAACACTATCAAATTTAAAATCATTCCAATGTAACCATCCGAAAGTAGGTTTATCAATTAAGATATCTTTCTCAATATCAAAATCTAGCTTATCAGATACTTGCCAACCAAAAGTATTCTTTACACAATGCACAACAGGAAGATGTTTGCCTTCATATGTGTTTAAATAGTCTTCAGGATGCGTATCTCTTGTAAAAATTACTTGTTTACCGGCATCCTTATATTTCTTGATTTTATTTGCAACATTTGGTACAATCGCTTGTGCTTCCTTTGTACCAAGTGATCCATCAATAAAATCATTCTGCATATCTACTACAATTAATGTATTTTCCATTATCTTACCTCTTTTTTCTATTATTATCTAATGAAAGCCGTATTTAGTCTTCTCCAACATAAATTAATCTGTCAATATATCCTCTGCCTTCACCTTTAAAAATAGGAATTTCTGTGTCAATAATCCAACTACTTCTATATACTCCTGTTAAAGTTTCTTCATCTTCAAATGGATCTGAACATCCTTCTGGAAAACATATTTGAGTTCCTTTTTCATTTTCTATAAAATGATTTTCTTTTACACAACAACTTCCTCTCTTCTGATAAGTCGGCAAATCATTCCAGTTAATACCTTTCTGAGTCATAAGCATGTCCTGAATATCATTACATGATTTATTCTGTAATTCCTTGTGTGAAAAATTGGCTCGACCTACCATCTGAATTGAATTACGAGTTGCATCAAGTTGCCTCCAGTACACCAAATTCGTTACTTCTTCTTTAGGAATATTGAAGCAACGAGCATCAAACATAGCTCCTTTGTCAGCAGCTTTTTTATGCACTAACCATAAACTTCTCAATTCTTTATTTTTATAATTGGGATTAAAATTTTCATCATCTAACCATTCATCTGTAAAAACATGACTTTCAGCTTCTACATTTTTTTCAAAGAATCTATTAAAAGCCATAGTTGCCATACTCGCAGTAATACTACAAATTTTCTGTACTTCATAATCAAAAAATGCAGAAGATGTAAGCTTTTTATAATCGACAAGAATTAATGTTATCTCATCTGATTGAGTATAGGCGAGTACACATCCCTGGATATTTTCACAAAGATACTTCATCGTTTCCTGCATCGTCTTAATTAAAACTTCATCGAATGGTTTTTGGAATTTTCTTGTAAATGTATGAAAAGATCGTCCGTCACAACGGATAACAACTGGGCATCTTCTCATTAATCTTGTCTTAGGGATCTGCTCGTAAAATGTTTTCATACGGCAGCCTAAATCATCATGTACCGGCATAACTTATTTCTCCTTTTCTTCTCCAATATAAACCCACAGTAAATCATCGTTATCACAATGAACATTCATCAAATTCGCATATGAAAAATAGATTACACATGGATATTTATCTGGTATATTTTCAAATTTACCGCTTCTGTTATAATATTCTCTTACTGTCTCAAGAACTTCGCCTGTTTCTTCGTCCCATTTTCTTTCAAAGCCATAATATGCTTCATATTCCTCTACGCAACCGAAAAAGTTTTCAGTTTTTTCTATAAATTGAATCATCTCTTCTTCTGAATTAATGACATTTAAAGGATAAACAGGCGTGAATGCATCACACGAGTTACACCAACCGCATGGAATAATTGCATTTTTTATTAGGTTTGGTTCTATTTGATTTCTAATTTCACAAGTATTAAATTCAGCAATGCGATTGTGATAGATACATATATCACAACATTTTTCATCATTACAATTCGTTAACTTTATGATTTCATGGTTATTATCTTCAGCATAAACCGGTTGTAATTTGTATCCAGTATCAGTTTTTATGATATTCTTAAATCTATTGAGATAAAAATCTCTATCGTCCATTAAATATTTATTCATACAAAAACCTCGAATCAATCTGTTAAAATAAAATGTATATACTTTCCAATATGTTGTTTTAGTTCATAATCTAAGTTATGACCACCAATGATTAGATCATCTACATTAAATCCTGTAATGGTATATTCAGAGTATCCAACATAATGTCCTTGCGTTAGCAAATTTCCAGTTACCACATAACTCTCGAAATTCATTTGTGCTTCTTCTAAAGTACATTCTTCATCAGAAAACCAAATACTCAAATGTGCATCTTCTATAGTTGTTAACTTTCTTCCAAGTCCTTCATCTATTCTCATGTAATCGAAATAATCCATAATCAGGCAAGAAAGACTTTTACAATTCCAACTATAATCATTCCTACTGTATTTAAGTCCTATATTTCCACAATCGTCTGTGTCCAACCATCCTTGTAAAATTAACTCCATCTTATAATTCTCCCAATGAAACACAAATTTAGTTATAACTTTTCCACTATTTCCGAATCGTTACCAAAAAGTTGGAGCATCTGGTTTTTCCAAAGAAATTACATAGTCTGCCTTGTAATAGATACCTTCAATATACCCATCAAATTTTTTATAGAGACGCCAATAATACGGACTGATACCTGTATTCATTTTATTTCTTAACAGCTCCATATTTCTTTTCCGTAGATTGATTTCTTCTCGTATCACCAGTTTTTGTGAATCCCATATGAGTCTGGGAAGTACATCTGTAAGATGCATATATATTTCCGCTTCTCTGATATAATCTCTTATGACTTCTATCATGATTGGCATATTATCCTGTAATATCTTGTCGCCTCGCAATGTATACTGATATACCGCAAGGATCAAACGATTATCACAATCTCTCGGATTTATCAGTTCAGCAACTTCAAATCGTGACTCATCATATAAATTTGTTTTATTCTTCATAGATATTTTTTCCGAAATCGTTATATTCTCTGCCTTCAATAACATTAGATAAACATTCCTTACATTTTTCCAATGCATAAACATATGCGTTGTTATAAATCATCTGATCGTGTTTTTCAGTATAGCTTTCCAACATACTATCTATTGCGAAATCAATACCGTCTGAAAATCTATTAAGTCTTCCAAAAATATCAGATTCATCATTAAAATGCACACCAGTAGGTTTTGAAATATTTTCAATATAGTTATTTGTGGCTTCCGATTCTTGTTTTGTAGCATTTCTCATAGCATATTCGAATGCTCTTTTTTCATCTTTTCCTAGCCATTTTACCCATGCTCCACAATCATTACAGTACAATCCAGTCGCACTACCTTTTGTTTCTGTATGTAAAGAGATACTTCCACACTTTTTACAACAGTTCTGATACATAAATATTCCTCCATTACTTCCAGCTAATACTCCAATATGGTTCATTTCTAGGGTATCCGGTTTCGACTTTATACCCTAACTCTTTTAATTTTTCTACTGTCTCATGTTTAAGATTTCCTTCTCCACTAATTGAAAATTCTCCGTCTGCAATAGCTTTCTTCATTTTATCTAAAATTTCAGCCAAATCTTGCAAAATTTTGTTCGCAATGTTTTCCTTTGTCATTTGATTTGCTTGAGATGCAGATGGAAGTATATCTTTTGGTGGCTTTACTTCTGGCATTGTAATGTTAGTTGTTGTTTGTGGCATGAGAGTGATTGTATCTTTGCAGATCTGTTTATCGTCGCATAAAATACATGAATAATACATTCTACTATCTTTTGGATATTTACAACTCATACCTTGTTATTCTCCTTTTTTACATTGTAATAAATCATCTCTCAAAACATCTTCTATTCTATATAATTCTTGTCCGCTTATAATATCATTTTTAATACCAAGTATTCTCCAAGCGTGTTCACCAGCCGATTGAAACATGTGAAAATAATAGTATTCATTGGCATCATAATTTCTGACATATTTTTCTGCTATTTCTGGTGTAATGCATTCATAAAACTGTCTAACCATATCTAAAAGAGCAAGTTTTAATCGTAGGTTTTCTTCCTTAAGTCCCATATTAATTCTCCTTATTGATTCTTCTAAAATTCTATTTTCTGTCCTACATATTTTTGAAGTTGATCTAACACATCAGCATGATATGTCTTAACAACATAATTCGTATCAAGAGTTATTTTTGTAATTACGTTATTATTATCTACATAAATCTCACCTAATGTTCCTCCTGGTATTCGAATATAAATGCTGTGATCACCAGTAATCAGAATATAATGATTCCAAAAACCATCTGGATCGATTCCAGCTAATTTATCTAATTCATATGTAAGATCACAATAATAATCTTTTTGAAAAGGCTTCGAATATTTATTAATCAACTTCATTTCAAATCTCCTCTCGAAATGTGGATTTCTTATACTTAGTTATTCTCTGTTTAATATACCCAATCATCATTTCTAACCTGAAATACATCACCACATTCTTCTATATCTGAATAATTGTACGTTGCCACATTCATCGCATATTTATCAATCTCATAAGCTTTGTATTTAATGTTAGTAAAACCCATCTTTTCTAAACAATATCTTCCTGTTGCAATTCCATCATATAAACTTAAAACATATATTGGATAATCTTTTGGTACATTTTTTAATCCTTGTTCCAAAATATGAATAATAACTTTTGCCGTCCAACCATTTCCAATTTGTTTGTATCTCTGTGTTGCGCTATTTTTAGGAGCTGCTGTATACCCATCTGGTAAAGTTTGTAATCGTTCGCATTCTAATGGAGTAAGTTTTCGAATGACATAATATCCGTCATTTAATTTGATAGGATATAATCCATCTTTGTAACCAATTAATCCATCTTTTACTAGATATATCATCTTGCCATCGACTGATAAGTTACCATTTTCAAACCATTTAATTTGTTCATATTTTCTTAAATCGATTACTTGGATTTCTTCACACATGACATTATATGGAACACCCTTATGAAGATTTGCTAATAGACATTGAGATTTATCTTTATTAGATACTTGGATATAACCAAAGTCAAAATGATTTCTACCACCAGCTACTGTTCTAACCATATACTCCATTTCTTTTTCAGTCAGATGCTTAAAGCTATCTTCCGTGATTGATATTGGAGTCATATACAATCCTGTTTTTGCGCCTTGGCCACCACCATTGCTTGTAAGATTTACACTCTTTCCGTCAGGACTATAAACCATATGTGCTTGAGCCGTTGTATCAATATCACCAATACGAATTGGTTCATTATCTGTCTGAACGACATTGCCAGATTGATGTTTCAATAAATAAGCATTTTCATTCTCTACGATTCCATATTCAAGTATATCTTTTAAGAATATATGTCTATCACTTGGTTGAGAAACATTAGGAATATTCGTACAATATATTCTTTTCCTTTGCTGTGCAGATACCAGGGCACTATTGATATGTAAAAGTGGATAGCCAAGCTCTTCACTAATTTGATTCTTAATATCATCGGCTGCGGATTCATTATTTTCATATAAAAATATGTCTGGCTTCCATTTTTCTTTTGCTATTACATAATTTAGAAATAATTCCCATCCTATGCCTTCAGCTTTTGTTTCACGATTCTTTCTCTGAGCAATAGACCAGTGTGTGCATGGAGAGCCACCAATTAACAATTTTAATGGCTCTCCGCTACTGATCTTTTCTCGCAAATTATTTTTTTCATCAGGAATAGGTAGACGTACCTATTTTAGATGGTTTTGTAAAAAACATTGTTAAAAAGGAAGGATTCAACAGTAAATTCTAGGATAAAATGATTGCGCAATCTCTGTAGATTAAAGCGTTTTGACAGAGAACAATGAAAAAAATATTTCAAAGTCTCTTTTCTTTCATTTCCTTACAAAACTGTTTATATTTCCTGGTATATTCATAAGAATTGCCGAAAATATTATTTACTGCCTTATACAATTTAGGCTCATATTTTTCAATTACTTCCAGCTCATATTCAAAATCCCTTCCGAATGGACAGCCAGCGCAACCCGTTCTTTTTAATCCATATTCTGTATAACAACTACTATGCTCGATTGCATAAGCAGCATCATAACAATCTTTATCGTTGTTCTTATACCAGAATAAAGGCCTGTAGTTATCACAGCCAGAAGCGTTTTCATCAAAACAAGATTTATATGCCGTAGCTCTAGTTCCACCCTCTGCTTTCCTAACTCCAATAATATTTAGATCATAATTTACTTCATTTATAAGCTTGTGCATTACATTTTTCTTAGCATATAAACAACATTTTGAAGATATGTTAAACTGTGGCGGATATTTAACCATGTATTCCTTTAAATACTTATTTCTACGAATATTGAAAGTATCTGATTTCTTCTTATTACACCACCATTCCAATGCACTTTTACATCTCGAATATTTCTCATATAATTCATCGAAAGATTTATCCTCCCATTTGAAATTATGTTTCTGTAATCTTGAAATATAATCGCTGACTTGCTTTGATATGAATGGCTGACCATATTGTTTACATGATACGGGAATTGGTTTTATTGCTCTATATGAATAAATTTTTATATTGTATTTTTTTTCAAGATATTTTAAGTGATCTTTTGTTGCTTGATACTCTAATCCAGTATCAAACCATACATATGTGACTTTATTATATTTATCACATTTCCAAACAATATCAAGCATTACATCGCTATCAGATCCACCGGAAATAGCACATGCAATTTTCTTATATTTATCACTATTTATTTTTGACCATGCTCTTATTAAGTTGTCTCCTATTACTGAATTTACAGGACAATCCTGTAATAGCTCTTCAATTGTATTAGCTTTCTGTACCAATATGTACTTTCCTCACTGAAAATTATTTCATTTCCGTGAGGTAAAGCCATACTTAGTGAGTGTCCTTTTACGTCACTATCACATTACTTTTTCGATTTATATAAACCAATGATTCGTCTTATAAATCATCGTGACAACCTTTGCCAATCAAAGGTATTAAATACATACGGTGATAAAAAGCTAACCAATCGGCAGCACAGCCTCGCCTAATAAGTCAATGCTGTTTATGCTACACTCTACCATTTTGTGATTAGGATTGTCTCTGTTATAATCCTGTACGAACATATCAATCCAAAAATCTACATATTCATCTTCATCTTTGGAGTCCATAATGGCATATCTATCTACCGTCTTATAATTATTTTTCTCAGTCATATAAGACAAATTAATCTTATATACCGGTAGAGTAATTTTAGTTTTTAGAAAATTTTTAGGATGAATACTCTTTAACTTATTTTTCAAATCATCATCGTAGATTTCTAATGTATCAATTCCAGTTTGAATTGAACAGTTATCAAAAAATTCACTTGGATGCACTGCTTTCACCACCTTTCTATATATTTATTCTCCATTAAAACAAAGCGCAGCCTTGATTCTTAAAAGTATCAATCTGCTTATTCCAATCATCAGAAGTCCAACCAAATTCTTTCATAAGACATTTTTTACAATAAAATTTATTGATATTTCTGCCATGCAGTTTCAAATTCATTGATACAACTTCTTTATGTTTTATTCTCTTTTTACAACCACAACATTGCTTGTTAAAATATTGAACTGCCACTTTATGATCCAGTCCATTATACTCTGCAAATTCTTCTATTACCTGATCAGTCGGTTCATCTCTAAAAGTACCGCCACTCCAAGATTGCGTAAGATATTCATTTATACTGCAATTCATAATTATCCATTTCTTATTATTAATGAAATCATCTCTTAAGATATTTCTCCATCTATTGTAAGCATATGAATACCAATACTTATCCAGGATCCATGTTGACTTCGCATAATATGGGCATGATACGTGGCATCCGCATCGAGAATATCCTTTTTTATACTTTGGATTTATTTCAATGTCTTTCCAGATTGTATAAAGCCATACATCCATTTCAGTCCATTTTCTTATAGGCAAAATACCTTGCCAACACGTTTCTCCCCACTCAGCTTCATTTATCCATTCATCTTGATAACCACTACGAGTATTAGATTCTTCGTTTCTCATTCCCATCCACATTAGATACGGATGGTTGTGATCAAGCTGTGAAACCATTACTCCAACTTTGAATATACGGCAGCAAAAACGGCTCATTCTTGTTGGTATGATATTGTCTGACTCTATATACTGATAAAATCCTCTATCGGGATTCATGATCTCACAATTATGAAATTGTTTAGCCATTATATAAGTGTCTGCACAATCAAGTGAAGTATTGTTAAATATAGCCTTCGTGTTTGGATATAGTTTTCTGACAAGATGACAGGTAAGCATTGAGTCCTTACCCATAGATACCGGAATGATTGGAGTGAAGTCTTTGAATTTCTTCATCTTCTCTCTAATCAGATTTAGAGAATCAGTTTCAAGCTGTACTAAATGTTCTTTTTGTAGGTCAATTAAACGCTCCCAGCTCGATAATGCAACTTCTGATACATTGTCATAATTCTTCAGTTTTACTACTTCTACTGTTTCCAAATCATCGGAAACTTTTATCCTATAAAATTTATGTTCCTGACCTTGTAAATCAAATCCTTTTATGATTTGTTTATCAAGCCAAAAATAACCTTCTATTAAATCAGGTAATTCCTCACCTGAAGTATTTCTCAAAAATGTAATATACTCATCGTATATCGGATTCATACCAACCATTTACCGAATCCATCGGTGAATGGCAATAGAACAATCGGCTTGGTTTAGAGCCACTCCGTTTTATTTTACGTTATGATTCACCATACTAATCTCATAACAACCTAGTTTCACTAGGATAAGGTACTCTCCTTTCTTGTTCTTAAAATTTTCATTTATTTGTTTCCTCTTGTGTCATACTAGATAAATGGAAACGGATTAACATACTTAAGTATTTCACTTTGAATTTTACCGCTTTCATATAAATGTTCAGCCATATCAATCCAATTTTGCGCAGATAAATTGAAATATTGCCTTACGCAATTCTTCCATCGTTTATATTCAAATGATTTATGTGTAATATTTTCAATTCCATTAATACATTTATCATATGTTCTTTTAGCATTTGCATTAGAAAGTGACTTATATCTTCCATAAATAAACGCTTCTGTTGGATCATATGGGCTTCTCATGTCTGTTAATGTTCTGTCATATAATTCTGTTGATGCATTATATAAACAATGGAATTGGAAATATATATCATCCTCATTCGACTTATAATAATTTATGCTACTTTGTAGCAATAAATCATACCTTATTTTATTCTGAAACATATTACTCCTTCGGTTCTATATGAAATTTTAGCTTCATTTCAAATATTTTGGTCTGGCAAAAATGAGATACAATCTTTATCTGTTTCAATTACATCTTGATTCTCATTGCAAGAATTACATGAACAACACATCATGCTAAATGTATTCATATTCACATTATAAGAATCATTATAAATATTTCTTGCACAAACTCTACATAAACAATCTGCACAATCTTCTAATTTTCTAAACTTTCTCAATTTAATTTCCTTCAATTTGCCCTTTTGAAATGCTAATTTAATTGGCTAAACATCCAATTTCCACATTCTGAACTTCCATTGCAGTATTATCCGCTACAAATTCGTTTCCATTGAAATAGATTTAAAAAAATCTTAGCTTCGTTGTTCTTTTTTGGAAATTTGGCTAAATCGCCGAGATAAAAATTTCTATAATTATTTTTTAATTATAACCGTTTCCATAAACCTTTATTTCTCGTGTCTTCCTTGAGCCAATCGTATTTAGCCATGCCAATTGATTCATGTTCTAATACTCTTAAAAATGCTTTAAAAGGATTTCTACGACATGCAGATACATTACCTGCTCTTACTGTAAATCTTGCACCTTCTTTAAAATCAAAGAAGAATATAACTTCAATACATGTTTTGGCTTTTTTATCATTTCTCCAAGCCAAAGGAGACTCAGCTTCTTTTCTAAATAAAATCTTTTCGTATGTTTTCATACAATACCTCTCTTAATTTTAAAAACTTAGCTGATCAGCCGTGAATATAATTACTTCTATGTTAGATTATTCTCTATTATAATTTCGATATATTATCGTTTGCATACTAAAATCTCAGCATCCGTATCTGTAAAAACGCCTTTAATCTGTTCTGAAACATTATTCCAGTTCAGTCTATCTAAACCACAACCAATTACAGGCATTGCAATCTTCTTGATATTATGCTCTAAACAAATTCGTTTCATCTTTTCGAGTGCGAGTCTCATAGTAATTATTGTTGGCTTGTGGAAATATCTCTCTTTTGTAATAAGATTTAATACTCTACCTTCTAATAGACAGTCACCACCAATTCTTTTATGAGTATACTGATTAAGATAATCTGGATATTTTGTCTGTAATTTTCTTTTCGAATCAAACCTTTTATTGAACTCGACTACAATTCCTTTGCCCATTCCGAAATCTGCGCTAATGCAATGTGCTAAATAATAATCTTCTGGTACTGAAAATAAATCTCTTACTTCTTCCTTATATATCATTATGCTTCTCCGTATATTTTATAAATCCATAAAATACGACCTCATATACACCACTTCATTTACACCACAATTCTTGTTTGTCTCTGAATATTTGAAGCTGTAACTTGTCACATTTGACACGGTTCCTTTCTTATGATTATTCTGAAATTCTTTTGCAATTTTTTCCATTTCTATACCTCACTCGAAACAACGCTTTCATCTTAATATTTTGACCAATCAATAGCCACATACTGCTTGTAACGAGGATAATATGTAGTAGTTCCAGTCTGTTTTCTACACCAATCATCTAATAGTTCCTGTAAAGATGCTTCGTCACACTGTTCATAAGCATCATCGTGTAAATTTGTACAAGCATCTTCTATTACATTGGCTGCATCAATAGAAATCTTTTCAACAGAAGTAACCCATAACCTCTCTGGTCTATTATCATCATCTGCATAGTTACAATAATAATCATCAAAGAAGTCATCTACCGTGTCATAATATTCATCGAATTCTTCACAATAAAGCATAGTGTTAACATCTTTTTCATTGATTTCAACAGCATTTGCTACTTTCTCATTCCATTCATTTATTCTCTTTTCTTCATCAGCTTTCTTCTGACCTTCACAATCACAATGTAAATATGCTTGATTTTTATAAGGTTGTCCGCAATAAGGACATAAACTTTGTACTCCGTTATAACAACTTCGACAAAATGATAGAGCTTGATGTTCATATGGGAAACGACATTTTCTACCAGCTTCTGAAGTATCACCTTTAATTCCATATATATTATCTTCTATTCTCATACCAAGTCCATTACACACAGGACAAATTCTTTCATGTTCTGTGAGGTTTTTGATGAGAATTTTAGGGAAAGACTCTTGAATTGTTTTATATAAATCAACTGTTTCTATACGTATCAATAACACCACCTGCTTTCACAATATCCATAGCATCTTCCTTATTAATAACATCTCTTGAACTAAGAGTGAGACTATCATCTATTCTATATGTAACCTTTTTTTAATTCATCAATTACTTTGTCTGCATCATAAGCGCATTTTTGACTACATAAAATCTGCATTACTTCTGATTTTCTAACATAACCCATTTCTGAAGGAAGTTTAGATAATTCTTTTCGTAAAATACTTTTACTTATTAGATCACTCATTAATTCTTTTTTCTCCTGTCTAAAACATCATCTAATCAATCAATACTATTAGTCCGTCCAAATTATTTTCATCCAAAATTTCTTCCAATAACGTCTCATTACAAGTCATTAGTTTTTGCATTTCTATGATTTCTTCTCTTGAATAATAAATAACGCATTCATAATTAGGTGGAAAACTAAAATATTGTTTATAAAATTCTGATGTTTTATCTATAGACCATGAATCGATTTTATTATAATCGTTCCATTTTACCGCACAGTCTTTTCCATATTTATCTGCTTCATTTCTTAAAAATGGCATACCTGCATATTTCCCATCATCTACCAGTTTTCCATCTTTAGGTGAATAAAAGTAATAATAATTTCCCATAATATCCTCCATACAATTACGAAACCTGCGTTTCAATAGTTATTCTAACCAATTATTGTCCAAATAATAAAATCCATATACAGCGGCACAAATAAAAATAATCCAAAATATCCAGAAAATAACAATTGCAAAATTAGATTCCAAATATTCTATTGTCTCGTCAATTGTCGAATTATTATAAAAAGGCGTATTGTCTGAAATGGTTTTATTCCTTAAATCAGTAAAAATTGTTCCTTTATACTCTGTACCAACACCATAGTATACATATCTTACATGGCTTGATTCCTTAATTGTGTCGATGTAATCTTCATTTGGTAAATTTATTTTATAACTTTCAAAAGTCACACCACAGAATGAAATTTCTTTACATTTGATATCTTCACTTCCAACTCTATCCCAAGTCCAATATGTTTCTGTCCTTGTATGAGTTTGTCTTGTTTTTCCACTGCCAGTTGTATATGTAACAACTCTTGTATGCATCGTATATCGCTCTTTAACTTTTTCTACATACATATATTCTCCACCAATTTCAGGATATGTAACTGTATCTACCGCTTTTAAATCACCATATACAAACGCATTGCCAACATTAGTATCCATGCCATACTGGAATAAATCCTGGCTTTCTATTTTGACAGCTTTATTATATATTTCATTCTGATCCATTTGGTGTTCAGAAATCTTTGTAGAAATCAGAACACCAATAAGAATCATGACAGCAATAATTGAAATGCTGGCCAAAATTTCACGCTTAGTAATTTCAAAATTTCCAAGATCAAATCCTCTGCTATGCCTATATGTATATCCCATATTTTATTCTCCAAAGAGATGCTGCGGCGCATCAACAGGCGCATTGTAGTCCAAATATTGATACTCTTGGATTTCGTATCCTAAAATATCAAGAAACATTCTCGTAGGGAATTTCCTAACGTATCTCTTATATTCCTTAATCTGCTTGTTATAATTACTACGGTATTCGGCAATTAAATTTTCAGTCATAGATAATTCATTCATAAGTGTCTTATAATTTTCATTAGACTTTAATTCAGGATAAGCTTCTGCCACTGCTGTAATTGCCGTTGTAATGTTTTCAATATCGCCAGTAGATCCTCTTCCATCTACGATAGCTTTCAACGTTTCTGATTCATGCTCATCATACTGTTTTACACAATCAGCTAGGTTATATACCAAATCAACTCTTCTCTTTTCCTGAACTTTGATATCCGACTGTGCGGTATTGACCTGTTCCTCAAGAGCGATAGCTTTATTTTGAGAACTCTGAATCCCAAATACGATCATCAAAATAACTGCTAAAACTCCTACTGTAATAATTACTGGTACTTTCCAATTTGTGTTTTTCATTTTTTATTCTCCTTTTTTATTAAAATTTGTCACGTTTATTGTATAGTTTTCGATGCAGATGAAATAACGGATTCATTACTGTATCCCAAATAAGTCATGCAATCACATTTCAAAATCCAGCTTCATAACCCTAAAGGAATAAATATGTGCATTTCCATCGACACTACATTCTTTATCGTTAGCATAAATTTTTGTAACATTACCAGTTGCTAAACTAGCATTAGAATTTTTGCCATGTACATAAACGACTGAATCTCCAACTTTTATTTCATTACCTTTACAATCTTTCATATAACTACTTTTGCTCCTCTATTTTTCATATAAAGCATCTTGAAATTGTTTTCTAAACTTCTTATATGCAGAATCTCTTTGACTCTCTGTCAACACTCCATGAACATAGCAATACTGAATGCAATGTAATAGTTTCTGTAATGACTTTGCTTTGTCTCCAAGAGTACAACCCTGTTTATTTACATATTTTTCTAAATTATCAAGTAGTGGATCAAATCCACTCATGTCTATTATTTTTGCCAATATATTATTCTCCTGTTGAAACGAAAGATTTATTAATTATGCAAAAAAATTCTGTTTACATTTTTTTCAAATCTGTCCATTTCTACTTTTAAATCTTCATTTAATTTCTCTGCTTTTTTAGGATCAATTTTCCCCTCCACACATTTTTCAAGAGTATATTTTACGGAATCACTGAAATCTCCAACATTTTCTTTTCTAATTTCTTCATTTTCCATAAGAATATAAATTGTTTTTATTCCATCACTCTCAATATACTTTTTACATTTTTCTACTATATTTTCTTTAACCACGGTCTTTTTCTCCCTCTTTAATTATTTAATAAATTTTAGCTATTCAAACAACTACTTCTTACTTTAACTTCTCAGTTCTTTTTGCATACAGCATATTGTTTTTTAGTCATTCAGCAACAGCTATATGTTATATTATAAACAATATAAAATCCGTCTTTCATTAGCTTTTTGAGTTTCTGAAACGCCCTATTTATGGGCATTCCAGAAATTCAGTTTTCTCAAATGTAAAAATACTGTTCAATGTTTCAATGAATACTACACTTGCTGTACTGATTACCGATATAACACAACTTGTTCGCAAATACATATTGCTATAATCTGAACCATCAGCATCTTTAAGATAATTTATAATCATTGGTTTCCCAAGTTTCACATTGTCTAAATCTAGTTCTACAGTTCTTCCGATTCTCATCGGATATCTGCCATCAGTTCTATCTTGACCTCTTTCACCCTTTGTTCCTGAATGAGTAATTTTTGTTATTTTATATTCCATACAATTCCTCTCACTTATATTATTCTCTACAACTGCGCCAATAAGCTCTTAACTGGTTCTCTAGTCATATTTTCTTTCGCCCATGATATGTAACCAGGATCGATTTCATTAATCTGTAATAAAGTTCTTCCCTTATACTTACCAAAAGGTAATATCCATTCTTCTAATTTAGGCAACTCTTCTTTTGGAATTTCCACTCCACCTAACGCAGAAAGCACTTCTTCAGAATAGGTCATATCCAGATTAGATCTACTTGCTAGATAATCACACATATGTACAAAGAACTGCTCATCATTTTCAGGTTTAGGCAGTACAGTCTTACTTCGATTTGTAGAAGTCCACTCACCGGAATGGCTCTCACATAGCCTTGCAATATAAGCTTTTGTTTCAGCGTCTACATCATGTTCAACAGATGTATTTCTTACCCATTCACCTGCGAGCATCGGATGTTCATGTACCGTATACTGGGATCCGTTTAATCCACATTTAATTGCATCATGAAAAATTGGTGTGCAGCGTAAACAATCTCTCTGTCTTTCGGTAGTCTTCTCTTTTACATACTCTAATCCAAGTACGTAATTCATTACCTCTGCAAACATTAGAATATGAAAAATCTGACCATGCGGCTGACATTGCGTTTTATTATGATACTTAAAAGATGTACTACTTGGAATTGTAAAGATATAATCTGGAATTTTCTTAATCATATCTGCACAATAATTTCGAATTTCATCCGTCTCAAACTTACTTAAAAGGCTTTCAAATACTTTTACTTTATCCATAAAATCCTCCGTTATTTCAATATATTTGAATCCAAACAATTTTTACACAGTTCATAAATCATCCTACCCATATATTCTCTTTTAATAAAATAAATGTGCATATTATTACGATTCTGCCATGTAAGTAATGTTCGCAAAAAAGATGTTGGATTCAATTTTGTTTTGTAGTTTTCAGTGAAAATATCCTCTATACTATCATTCTCTATTAGAATGTAATTTTTATCGATATTAATCATTCTGTTAAATTCTTTGAAAATTCTATCATCATCTTTTGAAGCATTTGCTATATTTCCAGCTAACTCACTTACGGAATTTTTTCTTTCTATGCAAATCTCATCAGAAAAATAGGTATTGATTGAGAAGCCCAATTCAGGGCAACTCTCAATCATAAAACCATAATCTCCTGTTCTTAATGCTCTTGACTTCCATTTAATACTATTTCTATCAAACCATTCCGTTACAGTTTTATTGTTTTGTTCTCTTGTATCAATCAATATCACAAGATGTGATAGTAATTCTTTGTAATTTTTCTCGGTGTAATACTGTTTCATCTACATCTCCTAACAAATTTGATATTCAGAAATCCACCATTCCTGTTCATCCGTTTCTACCCACTCTCCATCCACCTTTTTCATTTTAGGCTTTTTATATTGAGCAGTTACCTTTACGATGTCTCCACGTCTTATAGGATTCTGCTTAAATACTTTTTTACTTACTTTTACAGGGATCGTATTACCATTAGCAAGAGCATATAGTTTAACTCTTGGAGAATAATCAACGTTAAGATCGGTTGCTACACAGTAACCGGCTAATTTCTTATCAACAATATCAACATATCCAAGATTTTCAATTTGATATGCGATTTTTGTTTTCATATCTGTTTTTTCATTCGGAATCTTCAGTAATAAAATATTTAAAAGCTTTATACTGTCCAATTCCATAAATGTTTTCTGTGTCTCTTTATCAGAGCATTTCCTTAATACTTCAAAATCAAGTCCATATTCTAAGGCTTTATCCTTCTTCATTTGCTTCTTACCATAATACTTTGAAAACAAATCATTACACATAAGAAGATAACGAATACCTCCAAACTCTTCAAAGAAATCTAGTTTAATCAAGATTTCAAGTTTTCTGCTATCAACTTTAAGGTCAGAAATTCTTACCAACAAGTCAATAAACGTATTAAATTTCTCATCTTTAATGGAATATAAATCATTTGCAGCATCTTCGTTTAGGAATTTTACAGAAGCAATACCCTTGTAAATACCATCTTTATCACAAGAATACTTTGCAGTAGAATGTCTGAATTTAATGCTATGAATTGTAATACCAAGTTGTTTTGCTAATTCTGTACCAAGCATAATGTCATCTTCATTATTGGCATTATTTAGATACGCCGTAATAAATTCTCGTGGATAATAATATCTAAGATAAGCGCACATGTAACCAATCATCGAGTATCCTGTGGAATGATTAAATCCAAATTGATAATTCGCGCTATTTTCAATAATCTTCAAGAATTCTTGCGCTTCTTTTTCAGCTCTTTCTCTTGGTTTAGAGGACATCTTACAATATCCTTCAAGAATAGATGGTAACGCAGCTTCAAGACGATCTTTTTGTTTACGTCCAATAGCTCTACGAATATTATCAGCATCGCTACCACTCAAGCCACAAATATTTGTAAGGAATTTAATTGTGTCCTCCTGAAATATAAGGAATCCATGATTATCTTCCAACAATTTATCAATCAACTCCGATGGATTTTTGTTTGGTTCATGGGCTAATAACCTATCTCTATATGATTCTCCTGAAGGTCTGATTGAAGCATTTACAAGCGACAAGTCGTTTACGCAATGACATTCAAACTTTTTCATTGAATCATAGGCAAACTTTGATTCAAACTGAAATATGCCTACTGGACTATCTGCAATATGCGCCCAAACTTTCTCGTCATTCCAATTGACTGTATGGGATTTCGGATACGGAATATGTGCTAATTCACATGTATCTTTGATAATTTCTATGTTTTTCAGACCAAGCAAATCGTATTTTACGAGGGAGACTTCATGAATTTCTTCCATATTAATACTCAAAATACGCTTACCATCCTTAGACCAGAATGTTCCATAATTATCAGGTAGTGTTACTGGACTTACAATAATACCTGCTGGATGCATCGACTGAGAAATTGCTGTTCCTACAAGGCCGTTAAAATAATAGAATAACTTAGGATATTGTTTTTCTTTTAAGTCCTTCAAAGACTTTTCGTTATACTCAAGTTTACTTCTAAGTTCTTCCAAGTCTTTTAAGCACTTTTCATTATTTTCATATCCATCAATAGATTCAATTTTCTTAATCTTGTCATTGCAATCAGTAATACCATCGGTAAATAATGAATACTGAGCTTTTACTTGCTTGACATCTCCAAGTGGCATATTCAAAGCTCGTCCAATCTCATCAATAGTACCTTTGTCAGAAATCGTGCCGATAGCCAACACATAGGCCGTTTTATCAACGCCAAACTTTTCAATGATATGCTCATATACTAAATGTCTTTGTGATGGTGCAATATCCAAATCAATATCACCAATCTCTTTTCTATCCTCATTGGCAAATCGAGAGAATACCGTATTCCATACTACAGGATTTACATCAATAATATCTGTTAAATATGCAATAGTTGAACCACCAACAGAACCTCTACAAAAACCAATTGGTATACCATTATCCCAACACCAACATACCAATTCTGACATGAATAGCATAAATCCAACCATGCCAATTTTCTTAAATACTCGAAGTTCTTCTTTTATATTCTCCTCATATCGTGGATCTAGTTGAATAATTCCTTTATCAAGCTTTTCATGATACATTCTATAGATACGCTCTACAAATACCTCTTCTTCATTGTCATAGAGAATCGGATATTTAAAAGCTGTATCTAATTCGTAATCTGTAACAGAATCAGCCATACGGTTAGTGTTCTCGATAGCTTCCAACACAACATTCATAGGTAAAGATCCTTGCTGTTTGAACATATCAACTAACTCGTCATACGATTTATATGTAAGGTCAAATTCATCTTCGTTTGAAAACTCAATATGTTTTGCTTTCTGAAGAATACTCCTGCACTCAGCCTTGTAACTATCAATACTATGTGTATCTGTTCCTGCTATTAAAGGCTTGTTATATTTTTTTGATGCTTCATAAAGCATTTTGTTATATCGAATCTGATCCATAGACTTAACATGCGGCTGAATTTCATAATAGTCATATGTTTTCATCAGTTTGTCATATACAATCTTTGCATTTTCCAATTCTGATTTTGCTTCTTCTATCTGTAAATCAAATGCATTATTGGATTTTTCAATACATTGTTCTACATATATTTCATAAGATGTGTTATGAATGATTGTACTATCTTCAATCCACTGATCTCTTGCAGTTTCTGAATTTAGTTCTGTATAAAGTCTGTTAGCTTCTATTTCTTTATTTTTTTCTAATTCAGCTATTTTTTCATCAACCAATTTCCCAATAAAATTAGGATATTTACTCAATGGAGATGCAAGACATGCAGAAATTTTAATGACATTATCAGAAATATTAAAAAATTCATCGAAAGTAATTCTTGGCTTATAGTACATATGGTCTGATTGTGTAGACAAGTCAACCAATATGTTTATTTCTTTTATACCTTCAAAATTCTTTGCTATAAGAATTGTATGGTAGTTATCTCTTTGTTTTGGTTCAAGTGCTGCTGTCAAATAAACCTCAACGCCATGTAGATATTTTAAGCCTTTGTTATTTGCATACATTTTCTTCTCAATATTGTTGTAAATATTGCCATGCTCCGAAAAACAAATAGCCTTCTGTCCAAGTTCTACTGCTCTATCTACATATAATTTATAATTTGTACAACTATCTAGTAAAGAATCTTCTGTATGTAAATGATATACTGTATAGTTACTGATAATATCACCTCCTACTCATATGAGTCAGTTTCAGGGTTATACTGTCTATTGTCGATTTCATTCTTCTTACTCGTTGGTTGTGGTTTATATTCACATGCATGATTTCGCTGACCACAAAGATAATTGCAGTAATAATAGTCAGGATTAGGTCTCCACTCTTTTTCTTTTTCGATCAACTCAAGAGTATCCTTCGCCCATTGAATAGCTTCTTCATACTCTTCTTGTACCCATGGAATCTCAATCCATTTTTGGTCTTTGAACATATTCCATCTCAACTTAGACACAGAACCATATTCTTTTAAAATTGGGATGCTATATAAATAGAGCTGCCTTTTGAATTCTAAGAAATGTTGCTGATCTGATTTACTGATCTTACCGTTTTTAAGAATTTTAATACTTGCCGATTTATGATCTATGATAATAATTTCGCCGGTGTCTTTATCTTTTACAAGTAAATCTATGTATCCAACAAAATCCTTGTCATTAATTTTAAATTCTACCTTCTTCTCAACTCCAAGAATTTCATATTTTTCTAAATCAAGATCTATATTATCAAGGTAATCAATACCTTTGTCATAATATGATTGCCTAATATTCACGAATTTATTAGGTGGAGCATCATGAGGAACGTCTTCATCAAAATGATCCTCATAATACTCATTTAATTCAAATAATGAAAGTTCTCCTTTTTCATACTTTTCAAGTATTTTATGAATCAGCGAGCCATATTCACCAAAAAATCCATTTTCAGATTTATTACATTCTACATAGTGCAAGAACCATTCATACGCACAGTTATAATATGAATTCAACCTTGAGAACGACCACTGCATTGTTCCAAGCAAAAAATCTAATTCTTCATCCATCATAATAATAATTCTCCTTATTTCAAATAAGAATATTCGCCAAATAATTCATTCTCAGCAATTCTTCTGGCCTTTACTGCATCATCAAAGTTTTCGAAAATACCAAGTGGATATTCAATATTATCTTTCATAATTCTTGCATTCCATTTCCCACAGGAACTTAAAAAATTAACACCTGTTACACCTGATTTGTTTGTGGAAATTGGTTCCCTATTGATCACATTATCTCCACGGTTAGCTTCCCTTAAATTTGATTTACGATTATCATATTTGCATCTATTTATATGATCAATATCTCTTAAATTCTTTTCTCCATATATGAGATTATGCATAAACAAACTATGAGTATCATCAATATGTGTTCTTATATATCCAACTTCTGTTTTATACCATGAGTAATCTTTTATTTTATCGTAATCTTCTTTGTCAAATAAAAAATATCCATCATTTTTACAATAACCAATGCCATATTCATAGGTATATAAATCATAACAATTTTTCTTCAAACACATATCACAAGCAATAGTTTTACCACTAATAAGTCTTTGTCTATTCACAGTTATGATATTTCCACAATCACATTTACAACCATTAATATATTTAATCCGCCCATTTGGATATCTTGTCTTTTCTTCATTGATTACAGTTAGCATTCCAAATCGTTGCCCTATAATATTGTGTTTGTATGATTTATCTTTGTGCTTAAAAACACAACCGCAATCAGAAATCGTGCCATCATTCAATAGGTCGCCTCTAACAATTTTACTTCCACCACAATCACAATTACACTTCCAAAACGTTCTATGATTATCAATTTTATAAAGAGATTCAACTACCAACTTGCCGAATCTCTTGCCAATTAAATTATTTATTGGTCTACTTATCTGGAAACACCTCTTCTCCCTTATCTATATATGGTAATTTACTTGTATAAAATTTATCATCCCATGCAAATTGTTTATCATATTCCAAGTAATCTGTATAAAATCTTCTTGAAACTAAGTCATACCATAATCCAATTTGAATATCTGATTTGCCAAACATCCTGTCTTTCATAACTGTCAGAACGACATCAAAATTTTTCCACTTGCATTTAACATCTTCTTTTTCTTTTTTAGACACCCTTCTCAGTCCAATTGATCTCATGGCTAGATTAATAATATTAGAACTACCTGCAATATCATACATTTCAATATCCGAATTACTGTCTTGGGTTTTTCTTGGATGTGCAATAAGAACAACTGCAACATTGAATTTAACAGCAAATTTTATTAGAAGATTAATAAGATTGGTTTGAGCCGTATTTTTATCACTTTCATTGCACTTCAAATCTATCATCATTAGATTGTCAAGAACAATCAATTTACATCCGAATTTTCTAACGCACTCTTCAGCAGATTTTAAAACGGCTTCAAAATCATTTGATTCATCATCTTTATAAATAAATAGTTTCTTATTATAAAAACTTTGCATTTTCTTTTGTATTTCATATGGTACAACATAATACTTCTTACCGTTATTACTTTGTTTTTCAACCATGTTTCTTCTGCCAGCTATAATAGTATTGAACCAATTAGCAGATAAACGTTCAGGGAGTTCTTTAGAGTACAGGAAGACAGGACTTCCATTATCGATGGTTTCCGCAATGGTTTGATCTATTAATGATGTTTTGCCCGATCCTGGTCGTCCAGATAAAATTGTAAGTGTTCCATAAAACAATTTTATAAGTTCATCGTCTAACGGCTTGATGCCTGTTTTCACACCATCCATTTGAGAAATGTCTAGTTCTTCAATTTCGGAATAGTCCACAACACTTTTTACTGGAACATCTTTTGCACTTGAAATAAGATCCATTACGAATGTTTTACCACCAACTTGTAAACAATCATTAATATCCTTTAACGGCACTTTTTTGCCGTTTTCTTTTTCATAAAATTCAGGCGTAGATATATATTTTGTTCGCCATGTTCCCAAACGATAAATACATTCTTTTCTCATCTTGATACCGGCTTCATCATTATCAGACCAGATAATAATAGAATCAAAGCTATTTAACCATTCCCAGTTTTCTTCTATCCAATGTAAATTACCGGCTCCCAAAGGTACGCTTACAGTATTAATATATCCTGCTTCTATTGCACTGGCACAATCTGTTTCTCCCTCTGTTATCAATAACGGCTTCGATGTATTAACACGGTTCATGTTAAATAGTATTGCAGATGTATCAGCATCTTTTTGGCACCATGTTTTAGGTTGTCCAGAATGCTTTTCAATCGTTCTTGCAGGTCGATACTTAACCATGGTTAATACATCATTAGTATCATAAAAATTAAATACTCCATTTCCGTGTGAGTCCTCTCGAATGTCAAGGTAATCAATTACATTTTTTGAAATTCCACGCTTTCCCCAGTATTCAATAACATGATGTTTATCATTTAGAGGTTCTTCATGAGGATACCGATAATTATGACGAGTCTTAACATCTTTTTCACCGAAACTATATTCAATGCCAGCTTTATCAAACAAATATTTTGATGCTTCTAAAAATGTATTTCCCTTTTCCATCAACACATCAATGATATCAACCGTTTTATTGCAGCCAAAACAATGCATTGAATGGCTCTTTTTATTATATATAAAACTTGGCGTATCCTCGCTATGATAAGGGCAACAAGCTTTTAGATTTTTTTCATCAAAACTATCCAGTTCAAGCAATTCTGCCATTAAAAATGCATTATCATCACCAAGTTTATCTTTTGCTTTTTCAATGTCGCTTTTCTCGATCAGCATCTATCCACCGCCTATACTCTAAATTCTTTTTCCCAAAACATTTTTCTGATTCCATACAAAACCTGAACTGGTTTCGATGAATAATACAACCTAGAATTCTCAATACTTTTTTTTACAAATTCCACAGGAACTTTATTCTTAAATACCAATGTATTTATAATTCTACACACAATAGGAAACTGTGTTTTATCTTCTATGTAGCTCATATAAGTGTTCACGCAATCACTTATCTCTTGTTTCATTCCAGCGCAATCCCAGTGATAGTGTTTATTGCTAATCACCACGGATTCCGAGGCTTTAACCTTTTCTCCGTGGTGTAAACAATTTTTACCATATGCGCAGACATATTCTCTTTCTTTTTTATCTGCCATATTGATTTACCTCTTTTTAATTGAAGGGAAGCTCTTCATCGATGCCATCAGGGATATTCATAAAACCATCACCAGTAGACGCTGTTTTAGGTGCAGTAGAATTGTTATTACCGTCTGAAGCAGTTTTACTTTCTGCAAATTCTACCTGTTCTACTACTACATCAGTTGTATAAACCTTCTGACCATCCTTATTCGTATAAGAACCAGTCTGAATTCTACCTTCTACAGCGAACTTAGTTCCCTTGTGACCATATCTCTCGATAAACTCACCAGTCTTACCAAACGCTACACAGTTAATAAAATCAGCATCCGGCTCGCCATCACGCTTAAATCTTCTATCTACTGCAATGGAAAAACGAGCGATCGCTGTTGCGGTAGCTCCCTGAGAATATCTCACCTCAGGATCTCTGGTTAATCTTCCAATCAAAATCACTTTGTTCATGTATTTTATCCTCCTAAATTAAGCCTGTACCGGCTGAATATCCTTAATTTTTGCTAAACAATCTTTTGCTTTCTGAAGTTCTCTGATTGCATTGGGGTTTCCGCTAGGAACAAACTCCTTTAAGGCTGACATCAAAGCTTCATTCTTTGTGCCTCCGAGCTGAGTGCAAAGAGAAATAATTTCCTTCTTAATAGCAGAAATATCTTCTTCAGCTGCTTCCGCCTTCGTAGGTTCAGCTTCAGGTGTTCTTACAACTGGCGTATAACCTTCACCAGAATTAGCCCACTGCATAATCTTCTTACCATGATTCTCTGTCAGTAAAGTCGCTCCTTCATGCTCAAAAATATGAGTGTTATCCTTCTGAACTTCAGCACAATTAGTCTTCTGATCAATCAAGAATGTACAAGTAAATTCATACTCAAATCCATCTCTCTGCTTTGCACCTACACCCAACTTCTGCACAGAAGTCTTACCTCTGTCGTCCTTGCTGACTTCATACTGATCCTTACCTCTCATCGTGGCAATGATATGAATAGGGGAGTCTGCAATCGCATTGATAAATTTGTTATGTCTCGGTGTGACTTTACCCCATGCCTGATATGTACCACCAGCTTGCTGCTGTAATTCCAAACATCCTCCCTTTCCTTCCCATTCATGAGAGGAAGAGTCGATAATCAGAATGTCATAGCCTTCTGCTACTGCAAACTCAATCAATTCAACATACTTCTCAGGATTATGAGGAGCATCAATATCTACGATGTCATAATCAAATTCGTTAGCATAATAATAACCACGCTTCTGCTCAGTATTTGCTAACAGGATCTTTGCATCTTTGCCAGTCTCATTCTTGATTTCTTCCTTCATACCGGTTGCTAGACGTAACGCACCATATGTCTTTCCCCCACCAGACGGAGCCATTAAAGCAACCTTTACATAAATCTTCTCTCTTTTAGCTTTCTTTACTTGAAAACCCATTAATAAATCCTCCTTAAAATATATAAAATATAGAACTATCTATTTAAACGTCCAAATTGGACGGAACATAGAAAATAAATTTATGATAAATCTATCCTCAACAGTGATTTTTGAGTATACAAACCCAAGGGTATGCTGTTTTTCCACCCAAACATGAATGCTTTCCGCATCGATTTCTCCTATTTACTGGAAATTTTGAACGATTTGTTCACTGAAAATATTTACTGAATTTACTATTTATACTATCTTCTATAAAAACCATTATGTAGATTATTAATTGGACTTCCCATAATAAACAATCTTGAAATATAACATCTGATGGTTTTGCCCATCTAATACCATCACCATATTTTGAAGCTTGCTTCATTGTTCCATCTCTACAGTGAATGTAAATAGCAATTGCTGCTCCAATAATATGGACACTCGTTAAAATGACCAACATATTCTCCTCCGATAAATTATTATCTTATTTATCAATGAATTTTATATAATATTAATAACAATTTTATTTTGGAAAATTTTGAACTGAATCGTTCAAGACTGATTAGATATTATCTAAGATATTTCCTGTTACTTCGTACATTTCCAAATCACTTAATTCACACCATGATTCGAAGTTATCTCTCTGAACATACCAACCAACATTCATTCCGAGAAATTCATTCTCACCATTTCCATAAGATACTACATTATATAATTCTCCGTTTAGAATGTCGTTTTCAAAGATTAACTTACCATTCTTATCATGGCTACCAGTACATCTACACAATGTCTTTGGATCTACTTCTTCAAAACCATCGGTTTCACCATGAGAATAGAATACTGTTGCTGGTTCAAATATTATATGAATTTCTTTACCATACATATCTAAACCTTTTACATAATATCCACAAACCCATTGACCACTACTAATGCTCTTTGCTTTACATAGCTGCGTATCCATTTCTCACCTCCTCAAAATGTTATTCTTAGCCATGAGCAAAACTCCACATACTCAGTATTTATGCATGTTTGCGAGGCATGGCAACCTCTTTTATCACTCCAAATTTATAGTAACAACCAGCTCCAAATGGTATAATTAAGTTGTCAAAATCAATTCACCGAGAGGAGCTGATTGTTATCTATCGTCAAGAAATTTTGAAAGACATCCGTCTTTTCACTTCACAACCAGTTGCAAAGTTTTACGATTCACTTTTTCTGAATCTCGATTTATCCTTTGTCCCTGAATTCCCTAAAACCGGACGAAAAGGCTTTTCCAATCATGCCATGATTTGTTCGTTTATCGTTATGAAGTGTGAAGGCTTTTCAATGATTACGGATCTTGTTGATTATCTTAACAACAACCTTCTAATCGCCCATTACTGCGGTTTTGATATTTCTGCTCCGTTGCCTTCTTACTGGACGTTTGATCGTTTTCTAAAACAGCTTGATAACGGTGTACTTTCATCCATTATGAAATCCCAAGTTCTTTATCTTTCAAAACAAGGTATTGTTGATACATCTTTTATTGGTTTGGACTCTACTCCGATTGCTGCAAACACTTCACAGAATAATCCTAAATCTTTTATATCCAACAAATTTAAGCCTGATAACCAGCCCAAAGCAGATACTGATTGCAAACTTGGCGTACATACTGCTTCTAACCAAACAAACGAGAAAAAGTATGAATTCTACTGGGGTTACAAAAACCACGTCCTTGTTGACTGTATTTCAGGTCTTCCCATTTATGAACTGACCACTACCGCCAATGTCCATGATTCCACTGTTGCGCTTGATATTTTGGCTGACACACATACCTTTCTGCCGATAACCGAATGTACCTTCCTTGCTGATAAAGGCTATGATGTTAAAAATATCTATAATCAGGTACAGGAACTCTACCAAGGCGAATGTATTATTCCATTAAACAAACGATCCACCAAAAATCCAAAACTTCTTCCACAGGGAAATCCTGTCTGCGATGCCGGGCTTGCCATGTGGAAGGATGGTAAATTTTCTGATAATGGACGTACACGCCAAAAATTCTGCTGCCCACTAAAATCAAGCAAAGACGCTGATTGTCCCTGCCATCACAAAAATTTTTACAACGGCAAGAAGCATCGCGGCTGTACAAAATACATCACCATTCCCGATGATTTAAGACTCTCCGTCGACAGAGACAGCAAATATTTCAAAAGTAATTACTCTCTTCGTACAGAATGTGAAAGATACATTTCATTATCTTTCTAAATAGGCTGACTGGCTATGACACCAGCCAACCCAAACATATTAACCAAGCTCTGCAATAGCTTTATCCAGATCCTCATCAGACAGATTTTCCAACGCTTCATTCTGTCTCTTGGCCTTGATTGCAAGAAGTCTCTGTTTCATTTCACGGTTCTTCTTCTCATCTTCCTTTGCTTCCTTTTCAGCAAGCTTTACCCCAACAATATACTTAACGATCTCAATCTTATTGGAGAGTTCCTCATCTTCTTTGCTCTTAGTGTTCAGTAAGCTTTCCTCTTCGGATTTCTTTACCTCCGCATTCAGTACCTTGAATACAGAATCAAGGTTTGTAAGAGATAAATCCCACAAATCAATCACATTGATCAAACCTCTAAACGGAAACTGGTAATTATTACGTGTTGCTACTTCAAACAAATTTACTTCACTCATATTAATATTCTCCTTTTTTTCATTAAAACTTAATCTTCATGATACGTTCTGTTGCACCTTTTACTTTAACAACTAGCTCCGCCCTCTTCGTCATTGAGAATCCAATACCAGATAGCTGATCATCAGCGTCTTCTACATGACATTTTGCTCCCAAAGCCTCAAATACTCTCTTATGCTTTTCTAAATCACTTTTTAAGAACTCGTTATAATATCCGTTGGGTTCTTCACTATTTACACAATCCTTAAGGAAGAAGAATAAATGTCTATGTCCAATTCCATCCTGTTCATCAAAATAGTTCGGACTATAACTGATCACTGATACAGGAACAAACTGATTTGTATTTATTCCCCAAATCTCACGACTTGTCACAGAGGAAATTCCAGAAAGTTTTTCAGCGATTGTGAATTTACAATTTTTATCAAGAGTAACTTCTGCTACCTGAATATCCCCACTTACCGGCTTATTATATTCAAATGCATAAATTTCTCCGTTAAACTCAACTTCCGCCTTAAATCCCTTGCTTCCTCTATTGTGGAACTGATGTACAAAGAACTTGTAAACGCCTGGCTTCATATGAGTCATATCCGCCCATGTAATATTTTCTACAGAAGGTTTTCCTCTCATCTGTACCATAGGATGAGTGATATCAACATCTAATTGTCCACCACATCTTGAAATCGTAGGTTTTCTACAATTACCAAAAAAGATTTCATTTCCATCAGGTTCTAAACAATGTGCATCCAAATCACTATTATCATTCTGATCTTCATTCCACATAATTGAGAATCTAAGTACCCCGTAAATATTTCCACCAGCTGCTTTTACATTCTGTTTCATATCAGAGTCAGTAATATTTCCTGAGTAAGCCCAAGACAATCCATTGTTCCATTTGAACATTGTCTTAGCATCTGGATTTACAGGTGCAATCATAGAAACAAAATTCTTCTCATGTTTATTCTCTACAAAAGCTTCAATCTCTTTTGCAGTTGGAAGTACCTTATCAATAAAATCCTGTGCAGAAATCTCTTCAACCTTTGAAAATTTCTTCGGACTTACAGAAACTTCTTTCTCCATCTGTCCAAAAATATCATCTGTACCATTCATTCTTCTCGCAGCACTCTTATTAGAGAACAATACATTATTAACTGTAATATCATTCAAAGTGGCAAATCTTCTCTGCAATGAATCCATATATCCCAATTCTGCAATTGTCTTCTTTGCGTCCTCAAGCATCTTCTTTGTGAAAATGGCCTTGGGTCTTTTATAGTTGCTCGGTGCGGTAATTTGCTCATATTTTCTAACAGCAGTATCCAAATCCATATCTTCGCTCACATTTACAAGGAGTGTTCCAATAGAATGATTTCTAATTCTGCCAATTGCAATACCTGCTGTTACAGACTTCTCCCAAGCGTACAATTCCTTATCAGATTCAGATGTCAACTTATCATATTCCTTCTTGTACTTCTTAAACTCAGTAAGTACACCCTTCCATTCTTCACCCTTATAAAGCGTATTGGAATTAATCAATTCAAGAATCGTATCAAGCGCATCCATTGTGATTTCATCAAGAGAACGCTTAAATACGTTTCTTGTATCTCTAAACTGTCCCTTGATCTCTTCATTAGAACTGTTACTTTTATTCACAAATTTACTAGGAAGTTCCAGGAAGAAATGATCCCAACGATGAGATCTGCCATCAATCTCCTCAAAGTTAAAATCGGTTCCCATCTTCTGAAATGTAGTTGTGTAAATATCCGTAACCTTATGTGCTTTTACAAAAGCATCAAGAGCGTCACATACCGGCTGATATGTAGAATCATTAAGCTCAAGTTCCCAAATCGTGTGTACCTGATTGTCTTTAATAATTACAGCAGCACCAATATTTTTGATAAACTGTCTACAACAACTACAATCATGCTCTCTGCGTTCTCTGAAAATGTTATTAGTACCGGCGGGGAAACTATCAAGATAAGTATTCCATAACTCATCCTTGTCAACATCTACTTCAAATAAATGAGTTACATCTTTCTGTATTTCGTTGAAGTGATCCTGTAATGCTTTCTTGAATTTTAAAAATCCATCCATTTTGTATACCTCTTCTTTCTTTTATTGTTCTATATAGATTATTCTCCAAATGGACTAACAGATTGTGACATCTGCTAGTCCTATAATTATTTATTTCTACGCTTACCTACAATAAATCCAATGCCAAAACATACGCCAATGCAGATAAGAAATACTCCAATGTTTAACACAATCATGCTGTCACCTACTCAATAATCTTGAAGGAAACATCAGTACGTCTATTCATTGCACGATGCTCTTCGGTGTCATTGTCAACAACAGGGTTACTAGAACCATTTCCAACAATAACAATTCTATCTGCGGAAATACTATTCATGATAAAATAATTCTTAACAGTCTCTGCTCTCTGAAGAGACAGCTTCTTATTATATTCGTCCTGCGGATCAGAGTTAGGATTAGGATCGGTATTACCTGCAATCTCAATAATTGCACCATCCAGAACCTTTGCGATTTCAATAAACTTATTCAGCTCCTCAGATGCACTTGCGGAATCAGAGAACTTAGCTGTATTCTTGACGAAAGTTACAGATGCGGATCCACTCAACAGAGCTTCAGTATCCTCAATAGTCTGCTTATTCTCTTCTGTTACCTTCACAACATTTGTATTAGATACTTCTGTTGTACTGAAGTTATCAGCAATAGCCTGAACATAGGTATCATCAAAAATACTGTCCACCAGATCTGCATTTACACTCTCACCAATAGAAGTCCATACCTTACACATATCAGAATAAATAGTTTTAGCAGTTCCATTTAACAGATCAGAATTATCTTTCCAAGTGGTTAATCTTGCAGTCGCTGCGCTTCCAATAATATCTTCATCAGAAGCCGTATTGAACATAGGCATTACTTCTCTAATTGCAGAGAATTCAGTATCATATAAACTAGAAGCCTCAAGGGATCCTTGAATAAACTTTTCAACCACATCAGCATGTGCCTCTGCGAAATTCTTATCAAATAAAATGCCATCCATTACAAGATTTGTAGAACTTGCTGTACTAAATAATACATGTGCATCTGTCATATTCTGAGCCTGAGTAAGATAAGGTTCCCATGTAGCTGCTACATCAACTTTTCCTGCGAAAAATGCCTTCGCAGTATCATCTGCTGTTGCAAACAGGACTAGATTATCAATAATTTCAGATTTCTGATCATCAGACAGATTAGAGTTATTTACAAACCAAATAACCAAAGTCTGTGCCTCAGAGAACTCAGGTACTCCAATTTTAGCACCAACCAAATCATTTACTGATGTAATAGAGGACTTCGCAATAATACCGTCTCCACCATTAGAGTAATTGGTGATATAAGGCATCACAACATCTTTACCTGCTTCAGTAAATTTCTTAGATAGAAATGCGGTTCTATTAATTGTATATCCAGCTGCATTTAAATCACCCTTAATCAAAGCATTACTAGACTGTGTAGCGTCATTAATTACATTGATGTTTACATTAATGCCAAGTTTTCCATAAATAGAATCAGGCTGAGTTGTAAGACCACCATTAGCGTCAATTACAGACTTCCAACCAATCCATTCATCAAGAGATAGATTAATTGTGCCATCACTACTATCCGTCTTTTTAGCATCTGTCTTTACATCAGTAGAAGTATTTACATTATTATTCGCATCATTATCTGCCACAACACTATCTGTCTTAGTATCATTCTTCGTCTTAATAAAACCAGTCTTCAGTCCTGCTAAGACTCCACCTCCAATTAATGCTACAATCAAAATCATAATTAAAATCTTGGAAGCCTTTGTAAGTCTAAATCTCTTTGTACTCATTTTCTTTATTCTCCTTATTTGTTATACTTTTTCATCAGACCATCTAAATAATCGTTACTGCTTGTCTTTTTAGCCTCTGCTTCTGCTTTGGCAAGTTTAGTTGACATCTTATTGTTATGTACCACCTTGGATCCCTCAACAATAGCATCCAGATCTCTATTTTTATCTCTGACAGAATCCAAAAGTTTATCAGTTGCAGTCACATTCTTCAGTTCATCCATATCGTCATAGACTTCCTGTAACTGTTTCTTCACTTTCATATTCTCTACTACTTCCTTACTTTCTCTCTTCAACTTACGAAGATTCTTTTCGCACATTTCCTGTGCTTCCTTGGCTGTATTAGCAGCATCCTCATAAGCTTTGATTAGTTCAGAATATCTTCTAATATCAGCTGCAACCTCTTCTCTTTCTTCTGCTTTTAATCTGGCAAGGTCAATCTTATTTGCTTTTACAAGAGATTCACATTCAGCTTCTACTTTTTCGATTCTTGCCTTCAAATTTTTCATATCTTTCTGAGCATTACTTAATTTACCGGCAGCAACCTTATATGCATTGTCTGCTTTATTATAAGCATCCTGTGCCTGTTCAATCTTCTCACCGTAAATGGCTTCTGCTCCTTCAGGAGTAGTTGCCATATCCTTGATAAATAGTCTTGTAAAACCTTTAAATAAAGATCTTGCTTCAGGGAACAATGCAAAGATTAAAACAACTAACACAATTGCTACGATAATAATAATGTTTCCAAGTTCCATTTACTCGTTTCCTCCTTCGATAAACTTAATAAGACCTGTAATTCTACTAATCTCTGTATTGATATTATTCTCCGAAGTCTTCATTTCTGTCTGCTGATCTGCGATTTCTTTCTCTAAGCGAGCAATCTCTTTCTTGTGATCTTCAATCTCAGTTTCCTTTGCACTAACAGTGGTATTACCTTCGTCAAGAATCTTATTCAATACATTCTTCAGTACTTCAACCCTATTTTCACCATCAATAGAAACATCTGTAACAGTCAGTCCAAATACTCCAAGGGTTGCTAATACAGATCCTCTTTTTGTCTCTGTAACCATTTCTTTAGGAAGAGAATTGATAAGCTCCTCAATCTTAAAAATTGACTTGGACTTATCAAATAACTCATTCTGAGTATAGATATCATCAATTAATGTATCTGTTCTTACCTCATCCAACTCTACAGGAACTGCTTCCTCTACATCATAACTTGTTTCCGTTTCATACTCTTTTTCATCTGGTACTCTTTCAACGAAAAAATCCTTTAAACTCATTTTTTACCTCCATATAATTTTAAAATTCTATAATCACGTCACACATTTTATTTGCTTCTTCTCTACTGTGTGTAACCATAATTATCGTGCTACTTGTTTCTTTGTGTTGATTGATTATCAAATCCTGCATTCTTTCTCTTGTCTCAATATCTAATGCGGATAAAGGTTCATCCATAAGAATAATTCCAGGATTCATAAATAATGTTCTTGCTAAAGCCAATCTCTGTCGCATACCGCCTGATAACTGTTTTGGATATTTATCTTCATTATTTTCTAATCCAACCAGCTTCAACATTTCTTTAGCCCTATCAATATCACATTTGTTTATTCTCCCTTTTACCTTCTTAGCTACGAGAATGTTATCTAAACATTTCAGCCAATCAAAAGAAGTATAATTTTGGTGCATCATATAAATGTTATTTTTACTAGCCTTAGTAATTAATTCTCCATTAACACTGATAGTTCCGCTTAAAGGCTTCACAAGACCTGCAATAGTTCGTAGTAATGTCGTCTTACCACATCCAGACTCTCCCAAAATTCCATATATTTTTGAATCAAACTGATAGTTAAAATTTTTAAGTAAAGGCTTATCTCTACTATAACCAGTATATAATTCACTTATCTCAATCATTGATGTACCTCCATTTAAAAATATGTTTGACTAACCATTTCGCAGAAAAATCAAATATTACGCTTATAATCATGATTACAATAATTGCCATAAATACTAAATCTGTTCTACCTCTTGATGAAGATTGTTGAATAATATATCCCAAGCCGTATTTAGCGTTAATAGTTTCGCAGACCGCTATATAGGTAAAGCCTATGCCGTAACACATAATATAGCTGTTCAATACACCAGGAAGCGATGCCGGTATTTGTATTCTCCATATGGTTTGCAATTTACTCATACCTATTGTCAGTCCTGTATCTATGAGATCACCATTCACCTCATCAAGATTCAGGATCACAGATGGCATCATATATACGAATGTTGCAATAAATAAGAAAACAATTTTCATAAGTTCATCAATTCCAAACCACATAATTAAAAGAGGATAAAAAGCAGTAACTGGAATATATCTCATAATACTGATAATAGGATTTAGAACGTCCTTTGCTATTTTTGAGTTATAAACCAATAATGCTATTGGAAATGCAATCAAACCTGATATAAGAGTCGCAACAGTAATTCTCAAAAAGGAATATCTTATTGCTTTCGTTAACTGTCCTGTTTGAAACATTGCAATCATATCAGTGAATACAGTCTTAGGATCAGGCACAAATAAATGATTTACATGTTGTGCAGTTATATTCCACAGTATTAAAACCGCAATTGACAATGCTATTCTTTTTATAATAGTTTTCATTTTTTATTTTTCACCTTCATTGTCTTTATTCATACTATTAGCATATGACCATTCTTTGAAATATTTATTTTCAGCTTTCTTACGTACTTCTACTGCATCATTAAAATCACTGAATAATCCCAAATATTTTCTTTTTCCATTTCTACTAATATAAGCTTGCCATTTTTGAGTTCCTTTATGAAATGACACTCCTGTTACGCCAGAAGTATTATTTTTTAATTTAACTCTATTAGCACTGTTATCAGCTATAGTACCAATGCGCAAATATTTCTTTCTATTATCGTATGTATTATGTTTTATATGATCTACTCTTTCATTTGCTATCGGATTCATTATAAGATTTTGCATAAATATTGTTTTCTTACCATCTGGTGAACATGTAACATAATCGCCATTATCATACCAATGATAATCTTTTATTTTGTCATAATCCTCTAAGTCAAAATAAAACTCTTGACCTGTATTAGTAGTCCAACCAATCCCATATTCTCCTGCTAAATCATAAATATTATCTTTAGAATTTTCTTTTCTGATTCTCCTAAGATTATCAACACGTAGGCATCCACAAGATTTTACTTTTCCTGATCTTAAATTATCTCCTAACACATTGATAATAGTTTTATCTTCACATGTGCACTCACATTCCCATCGCACATATCTTCTTCCTGTTTTACTATCTACTAAGTCATCAATTCTTCTTATGACTTTTAATCGTCCAAACATTTTACCAGTCAAATCAATTAATTGTATTCTTATCACCTCCACTCTTTTATTCTCTTTTTTATTTTGGAATTTTCTGAACAGAATTGTTCTATTGAATCCTGATGAAACGTGAATTTAGTTAGAAATCGAAATCTCTTTTAATACTCTCATCACTAATAGATTGCAGTATCATATCTCGTTCAAAAAGTTTATTGTTGATTTCACCTTTAATTCTTTTGTTATTTTTTCTAATTATAGAAACACAATTATCTATATTGTTTTCCTTAATAACATTACATATATCAGATACGATGTACAATTTGTTTTCAATGTCATTTTCATCAACTAATTTTTTTGCAATATTAACGAGTTTATCGATTACTACAGCACTTTTACTTGTCTCTGCCATAATCTGATTTCTTAATTTACAAATCTTTTCTTCATAACTATGTATAATTTGATTTCTGACATTATCTACATCTGAAATTGGAACGATCCACATCTGATCAATATCTTTAATGATGCCATCTATGCAAGCTATCGCATACTTTCCTGAATTATTTCGTCTTAAAATAACACCTTTACCATATGGAGGCTCATTTTCTCTAATCCGAAAAAGCACATTATCTCCTGGTTTAAAAATCATATCTTTATCTCCACAAATTTAGTTGTATAAATCTATAACTTTTTTGATTCTTTCCTCATCAATGGTTCTTAGTAATCCATCTCTTTCAGATATCTTATCTCTAATTTTCCACTTAATTCTTCCATTCTCTTTTCTGATATCAGATACACATTCTAATTCAATCGAAAAAATAGCTCTTTTCATTTCTGCGATTGCTTTTAGTTTATTTTCAAAATCTTCAGGATCCTTATAATTAACAAGATTCTTAGCAGTATTAATAATTTGTTGCTTTAAATCTTCGTATTGTTCTGCTTTATCAGTGTCTTTTTCCTCTTGTGTTGGTTTTCTAATTTGACTCTGTAATTCAGAAATCTCTTTTTCATATTTTGAAATAATCTGATTTCGAATATCATCAACCTTATCAAGAGAAGAAATCCATTCCAGCTTAACATCGGCATATACGGCAGCGGCAGTATTCATAGGTGTCAAAGTATATAAACAATAATTGCTGTTTTCTTTACATTTTAGAATTATTCCAATCTGATTTTTAAAACTTTTCTCATCCTTTTGGAATAAAACAACATCACCTGGTTCAAATACCATTATTTCTTCTTTTCGCATGTTATCATCTCCTATCGAAACAAAATTTTCATCGAGTGTTCTTAAGCAATTCCGCAAAAGGCTTTTGCGGTTCATTGATATACTTACTTAGTGTCTCAATGTTTTCTCTTGTATTTTTGATTATACTTTCAGTAACATAATCTTCAAAATCTTCGCAGTCATCAAATTCATCTTCGAGTCTACTTACCACATCATCAACATAAGATGACATATTTCTAAGAATCATATTAATCATTTGAAGTCTATGAAGTTTTTCATTATTCTCTGCAATTTCTTTCATTGTACCTGCCATATATTTTCTCCTATTTAATACTTAAAATAGCTGGATTTACAATGCCATCACCATCATAATTATATTCTCCATTGTGCCATTTTCTAAGAAATTCACCATATGTCCAACACTGTGAAAGAATGCTAACAGCGCAACCATACATAAATCCTGTAATTCCTTCCTCATCAGCTTCCATGCTAAGTTTAAAAGCATTATCAACAATGACTTTCATAACATCTCATCAGGAGATTCTTCAATTTTTTCTTCCATCATCTCAGCCCATCTCTCTGCATATGTAAAACAAGCTCTACTATATCCATCGCTGTTCTTATCGTACCAATCCTTATATTCTTTCTCTTTTCCTTCTACAATTTTCATATGCTTATTCTCCAATCTTCTTATTTTTCTTATAATCCTGCACGAGATTGCCACAACATAATGGTAATTCCGCTTTAGCAGCAACATCTACAATAACTTTTAAACCACAGCTCTCTACTTTTTCTTTGATCTTATTCATATTTTCCCAATTCCACTGGATAGCGTCTTCGAGTCCATGTTCTTTGGTAGCTGTCGTAGTATTAAGTGGTGTGATTTTTACACAGAAGACATTAGGATCAAGACCATATAGCTTATTCGGATCAAGTTCCCATCCTGCTCCACAAATAAAATTAAGAGTAATAAGCCTATTATTATTTGGCATATTATTGAACTCTTTCTTCATTTCCTCAATAGTTACAACATTAGCTCCTCCGAATAAATATTTTCTCTCCTCTTCATTTGTACTGTTCGTGGAAATCTGAATGTGCATAAATCCATCAAGATATTCTTTTACAGGCATAACCTCATCTTTTAGAACATCAACCGGACTTTTACCTAATACCATTACTTTTGGTAGAATCGTGTTATAGCAAGGTAAAAATTTGAATCCTTCTCTATAAGTTTTCATATCTTTCATTACCTGTAAAATATTCTTCCAATTATATTGTGGCTCTCCCATACGTGCGAAACCTACTTTAATCTTGTCACTCTTTGTAACATGCGAATGTTGATCAAATACAAATTCCAGCTGTTCCCACATCTCTTCTGTAGAAAGATTACCATGGAACCCTAATTCTGGAACTAAACAAAATTGACAATGCTGTGGGCATCCATACTGTGTACTGATTGCAGTCAGCCACTTTTCCTCAAAAGGCACCAGATTCTTCTTAATCAGATCTACATCATCCGTCATAATGATTTCCTGAGATTTTCCTCTCGTGTTTACATCTTGCATGGAAGTTGTCTCGATATAAAAATTCTTTTCCTTATTATAAAGAACATAGACGCTGCCACTTGGATATGTATACTCTTTTACCAATTCAAAATGTTTCATTTTTAATTCGCTCCTTTGTCTCATACAAAATTTTATAAGCCGCACTTAATCCAGCTCTATCATCCAACAAAATATTGTAATAGATTTTGTTGCCAGTAAAAGGAATATAAGAAGGAGATTCATTTATGTAATCAACATGAATTCCAACCTCTATGCATTTATTCTCCATAAATTTGAATTTTGATTCATCACAGCATGTACTAAGAATTAGTGTACATCCCATATCCTTACATTCTTTCAATAAAGCAATTACTTTGTCGTATCTATAACCTTTATCATAATAGTCAAAAATTGTATTATCAAAATCAAAAGCAATAATTATTCCTTTATGAATTTTCCAATTTTCAACCAATCGGTCTATACACATATCATCATTAAGATATGGATCAACCGCAATATTGTTCGATTTCTTCATATTTCTTCATCCATGTTTTTCTATCATCTTCCGTATAACCAAAGAAATATGGATAAAGCTTGTTATTTGTTGTGAAATAGTAATGATGATATTCTCCATCTGGCAAAAACATAACACCTGGAATATCAATAGTTTCTTTGATTTTTAAGAAATTCTGATATGCTTTTTTATTACCAAACATCTGACGGAAAGTCACTTGCTTTACACCGATATCATGCATCTTATTTATATATGTAAGGCAGTCCTCTGTAGTCATTCTCTCATTTAATACATTGATGACTCTCAGTTTCGTAGTTTTTTCAATTTCAGGTAGCATCATACGTAATTGTTCCATTGCTTTTGTATCATAGGATTCGATACTTAAAACAATCTTTCGGAACTTCTGAATCAAACCCATATCAGTCGGCAGGATTCTGGTATGTATATCCAATTGTTTTCCATATTTTGTAGCCAGCTCATACATCCTGTTATAAAAATCGATATTTTCCTGCCAATGATAAAAAGGATCTCCACCACCAGATAAATTCACAGTTGGTGCCTCAGATGCAGCAATACACTTTTCCAGATAATCCCAGTCTATTTTACTTTTATCGGTTACTGCATTTTGCAATATTGGATGATGTTTTGTAATACAATATTTACAATGACAATCACATCCAAAATTTGTTATCACAGTAAATCCTCTATTTTGTTCAGTATACATAACGAAATCCTCCTAATAATGTAAATGAAACCGTAGATTCTACTTATCTTTTTTCGTTAAAGTAAAAGAAATATCTACTGGTGTACCGTCTTCCATTCTAGCCTGACCGAGTTTAAGCATTTTAGGATCTAATGTTGGTTTATTTTTTACTTCCTTAATGAGTTTTTCATATAATTCTTTTTCGAGATTTACAACACCTTTAACAAACCCAGCTATTTCATCATTACTTGATTCATCACAAAAATTAGATACTTTCCCCCTAATTTGACGAAATGACTCTAATTCTAATTCCTCTACCGTCATAATCTTTCCTCCCATAATAATCTTTGTTTTTCTCTTGTTAACTCGCTTTTTCTCACATTTTC
>OHPW01000161.1_pt1 | contig 55759 bp, 39 predicted proteins | sample 1577771 | NCBI WGS metagenome assembly OHPW01 (sample SAMEA3879608, study PRJEB24766) | human gut metagenome | biome: human-associated habitat; feature: feces | place: USA | collected 1985/1987
TGTAGCTAGCGTTCATCCTGAGCCAGGATCAAACTCTTCATTGTAAAAGTATTGTGACTGCACGAATCAATCATTAATGAATCAACAATTAAAACGCGGCAGTATATTGCTCTGTTCAGGATACCGTAAATCTATTGACGTCATTCTAAATACCTATATTAATAAGCATTGACGGTTCTAAATTTTAATCTGTCATAACTTAATAAGACAGAATCGTACTACTTGTATTGTTTATCAATATTTCAAAGAACTATTTTTTGAATGCTTTTCTTTTCGGAAAGCGGATGCAAAGATAGAAACTTTCAGGCATTACTTCCAAATGTTTTCGGAAGTTTTTTTTATTTTTCTTTTTTCCGGTCACTTCTGAAGCGAAAGGAAAAAGAAAAAACTGGAAGTTTCCATACTGCCAATCACCCTCACCATGTCAATCATTCAGCCTTGCTTCTCTTGCAAAGCGGGTGCAAAAGTAGGGCATTTTACAATACGAACAAAATATATGATACTTTTTTTTCAAAAAAAAATGAAACGTTTTTTATAACAGGCTGATTTTGAAATATGTGAAAGAAGAGAAAAAGGAAAGAAAGGGGAAAAAGAAAGAAAGACGGGAAAAGAATGAAACCTTATTATATATATAAGCAGAAAGTATTGAAAAAGGGAAAGGGGAAAATAGAAAGAGAAGAAGAAAAAAAAGGGAAAGAAGAGAAAAGGGGAAAAGAAAAGAAGAAAAGAAAAGGCGAGGTTATCAAAAAAACAAGGAAGATATTATTAAGGAAGAAGAAAAAGGAAAAAGGATAAAACGCTGATTATTAAAGAAATAGCAAAAGACCGATGCAGGGCAGACAAAAGTATAGAGTTATAAAAGAATAAAGTATAGACTATTACCAGGTTAAAGTATAGACTTTGATTGGATAAAAGAGTACACTATTAAAATCAAGGGGAAAGACAGGTAAAAGGGAAGGTTAAAAAAACAAAGACGCTAAGAAGGAAAGAAAGAAAACTGAAAATTAGGTATGGGAAAAAGAGAGAGCTAAAGAGAAAAACATATCAGAAGGAAAGAGGGACGATCCAACAGTACTGTCCGCAATTTAATACCAATAGAAAACTACGGGATTCCGGTTTTATAAGGGACTCTCCATAATATTGTATTTTTCATTGAAAAATGAAGTAATAACAGCAACACAAATTACAGACACCAATATAAAGTATCTTATGCTTCTTTAATTCCCTTAATGAACCAGTAAACATAAAAATCGTAGAAGATAATAAAGCTCGACTTATGCTAAAAAACTTGCAAATCATCTTTATCTTTCTCTATATCAGTAATTCGGGTTATATAATCTGTAATTTATATACCGGTATGATGGATAATACTCCGTAATTTTGCATCATCGCAATAAAACCAAATCGAGAATGACGATCCAAAGCATAATTATAGTAGCGACAATATCTATATCGTTGCTCCATACAAGAATTTCATTAAATGCACAGAACATGAACAAAGAGAAAACACCTCAAAATTCGAGATATTTAAACTAAATAATATACCGTATGAGAAGAATTGTATTGATTATGACGGCAATCATCATGTTATGTATTACCGTAAATGCACAAGAACAAAGTAACAAAACTTTGGTTGTTTATTTCTCGGCAACGGGAACGACGGAAAAAGCAGGCAAACTGATTGCCGAAGCCACAAGCGGAACGCTCTACGAAATACAGCCTGTGAAAGAGTATGTTGCTGCCGACCTGAACTGGCACAACAAATCCTCACGCAGCAGTGTAGAGATGGCAGATATAAAATCGCGTCCTGCTTTAAGTTCTAAACCGAAGAATTTAGCAGATTACAATACTGTTTATATCGGTTTTCCCATTTGGTGGGATCTGGCTCCGAGAATCATTAACACTTTTATAGAAAGTTGTGATCTTACAGGTAAAACAATTATTCCGTTCGCCACATCGGGCGGTAGTAGTATCTCCAACGCCGAAAAAGAGTTGCAGAAAACTTATCCCACCATAAAATGGCAGAAAGGTAAACTACTGAATAACGCAAGCTTGGAAGATGTCAAACAATGGATAAAAAATAAATCATTATGAGAAAGAATTTCGGGGCAAAGCCCTTTACCTATCCGCAGCCGGTATTTATCATCGCTGCTTACGATGAAAACCATATCCCCAATGCGATGAATGCAGCTTGGGGTGGTATCAGCGAAATGAATGAAATCAGTATTTGTGTCAGCAAAGGACACAAGACAACTGCAAATATCCTAAAACGCAAAGCGTTTACAGTAAGTATGGCAGAAGCCGGACAAGTCGTAGCCTGCGATTATGTAGGCATTGTTTCCGGCAATAAAGTAGCAGATAAATTTGCACGTGCCGGTTTCCACGCTACCCGTTCGGAGTTTGTGGATGCTCCGTTAATTGACGAATTATCCGTAGCAATGGAATGCAGACTGAAAGACTACAATCCCGAAACCAGTATTCTGCGCGGCGAGATAGTAAATGTGAGCGTAGATGAACGTGTACTCGGCGAAAACGGCAAAGTAGATGCTTCCAAAGTAGTTCCCATCATTTTCGATCCGTTCAACAATGACTATCTGAAAGTAGGCGAAAAAGTAGGTAACGCTTTTTCAGATGGCAAAATACTAAAATAAGATGAATAACCGATTAAAAAACGTATGCACGATAACGGCAATGTGCCTTTGCAGCGCAGGGCATCTGTTTGCAACAGACAATCATACCAACAACAATAAGATCATGGAAGAGAAATTAAACCTGACTCAAGAATGGGACAAGACGTTCCCTCAGAGCGATAAAGTGAACCATACCAAAATAACTTTCCATAACCGATACGGCATTACACTGGCTGCCGACCTTTATATTCCTAAAAATACTACGGAGAAATTACCTGCCATTGCCATTAGCGGCCCTTTTGGCGCAGTAAAGGAACAGGCTTCAGGCTTGTACGCACAAACACTGGCAGAACGCGGATTCCTAACAATTGCTTTCGATCCGTCATACACAGGAGAAAGCAGTGGAGAACCCCGTTATGTAGCTTCTCCGGATATCAATACAGAGGATTTCTGTGCAGCAGTCGATTACCTTTCTACCCGTAATGACGTGGATACAGAACGTATCGGCATCCTTGGCATCTGTGGTTGGGGCGGTATAGCACTCAATGCAGCCGCCATCGACACCCGTATCAAAGCAACGGCAACAGTAACGATGTACGACATGGGACGTGTAAATGCCAAGGGCTATTTTGACACAGTGGATGCCAACGCCCGTTATGAACTCCGCAAGCAGCTCAATGCCCAACGCACAGAGGACTATCGTAGCGGTACATATGCCCTGGCAGGTGGCGTTGTAGATCCATTGCCTGATGATGCGCCCCAATTCATAAAAGATTACCATGCCTATTACAAAACATCACGTGGTTTCCACAAACGTTCACTCAACTCAAACAATGGCTGGAACAAAACATCCTCACTTTCATTCATCAATATGCCTCTACTATCATATAGTGATGAAATTCGCAGTGCGGTATTGATGCTTCACGGCGAAAAGGCCCATTCACGTTATTTCAGCGAAGATGCTTTCAAAAAATTGAAAGGGAGTAACAAAGAACTACAGATCATTCCCGATGCGAGTCATGTAGATCTGTATGATAATCTGGAAGTGATCCCATTCGACAAGATAGAACAATTCTTCCGCGAGTATCTTAAATAAGCAAGAGCACAAATGTTAATATTTCAGACAAAAGAAAATAATAAAGAAAGAAATAAAAGTACAATTTAAACATTAAAAATAAAAGACATTTTCAATATTAGACAAACCTCTATATATCAATACATTAAATAATTCATTATTTTCCTCTACGAGGAACGGGCCGTTCTTCGTAGAGAAACAGTCCGCCCCTCGTAGAGAAACGACGCTTTTCTCGGTGAGGGACCAACCGAATATTTATAAAATACGACAAGCACTATAAAACTAAAAATAAAAACACACACATTCCGTAAAGAAAAAAAGAAGCAAAATAAAAAGTTCACACTTTAGTTTAATTATGTCTATAAGAAAAACATTTCTTAGACATTTCCCAAGACATGTTATTGAAGTTGTTTGATATATAAAAATACATTTCTTTGTACGTAAGAAATATATATTTCGACAAACAGAAGATTATATCCCAAAAGAACTATCAACAATGTTCAAAAACAGAGACGTGATATCCGGGACACCCTACAGAAAACAAATTAAGAAATGCAAAAAGCGTTGTATCAAAAGATTAAGTAGAAAAAATCTCCCTTCCAGTATTTCTTCAAATACTAAAAGGAAGATTCTACAAAGAAAAGAGGTGTAACTGAGGAAGACTAATCCGTTATGACAGTCTTCTTCCCCTCCCAAAAGGGGATAGTATACTGCCCCGGCATATACTATTCAAATTCCAAAGGAGGAGGAGAAACCTCGTTGACAACATATACATCTCCCTTTATCTGCTCACCAAAGGGAGCTATTCCCAAATATCAGATTTATTATAAAGAGATACGTTCATCTTTTCCAATGATATTGGTTTCAGAACCAGCGACTCCATTAACAGTACCAGAATTTGTGTTACTATCCATCGATAGTATTCCATCTGTCTTCTTTACCAATCCACATACTCCACCTGCTATATCCGTCGAATTTACCTGTCCTTCATGTCTACAACGAGATAAAGAGAAAGTCAGATTATAAATATCCGCTACTCCCACAATACCACCGGCAATATTCGTAGAAGACACTTCTCCCATATTCACACAGGATTCAAGAGTGGCATTTCCCATTCCGACCTCAGAACAAATACCTCCGGCGGCCCATTCATCAGAAGTTACTTTCGCATAATTTATGCAACCGACTATGTCTCCACCTTCTTCGTGCCGCGAACAGATACCGGCTGCCCTATAGCCGCCTTTTATTACCCCATTGTTTTGACAATCAACAATGCGGCCGCGAATTTGATTCAACGACTTCACACAGCCATATGCAATTCCTGACGTAGAATTATCCACATATTCTTCTGCTATAACCTCTGTACCAACAGCCACAATATTTCCATAATTGATACATTTCTCTACCATGCCTCCATACATCATACCTACTATCCCGGCTCCCGAACAAGCCTTCACATAAGCATAATTTTTGCAGTTGGAAATAGAAGCATTGTCCCACAAAGCTCCACAAAACATGCCAAAAGTAATTACTGATTCAGCTATATTTATCGGACTATCATCCGGAGTCATTTTAAGTTCACATCCTTCTCCCATCGTCAGATTACGTATAACCCCATAATTTTGATTGATAAAACCAAGTACTATCCATCCGGTACTGGCTGCCGGTTTTTCCTGCAATTCCGAATAATAGATTTTCAAATTTGATATGGTATGCCCATTTCCTTCCAAAACATAGTCAAATCTATTGATCGGCTGCCAACTCACCTTACCCGCCATATCTATATCCGCATTAATATTCACAACACCTGATGCATCTTTCCAATTTGATAAATCAGCTCCCGCATTACACGCATCCCGAAAAGCCATCAAATCTTCTGCAGAATTAATGCCCTGCCCCACATTTCCTCCGGGAATCGTATACGAAAATACATCACCATAACCCGTTCCTTGGGAACCGGTAGCATAAGCACGGATATAATAGGTATTTCCGGGAACCAATCCACTGACAGTTTCGTATATCACCGTATCCGGTATATTGGAAATGACACGCATATCGGTAACCTCCGGCAATTCTTTAGTCGAACTATAACAAAATCCTTTCTCAGTCACAGTAGAAGCATTACCCAAAATACAGGCTAACATAGTGATAGAGGTAGAGGTCGAATCACTGGGAGTACAAGAAGATACAACCGGAAGATCTGTAGCATTAGTTGTCAGATACGTAGTGGTTCCATACCCCAGGCCATTACTATTGACTGCAAATGCACGAACTGCATACTTACGACCGGGCTTCAAATCGTTCACACGCCATTGATATTCGGCAGAAAGATCCAGATTCTTCGATTCATCGATTACCTCGGGATCATCGGAATCACCACTCACTTCCTTCCAACAGAAACCCTTCATGACAATATTACTGCCACCCTCGTCAAGGATAGAAGTATTCACCACAAAGCTTTTCTCATCCACATCTTTGATCTGTAAAGTACTGAAAACGGGAACTTCACTGGCAACCGTAACAAAACTCTTCACCTCACCACGGGCAATGCTATATCCACTGCTGGCATAAGCACAATAATAATAAGTCTTACCAGCCTCCAAATCGACTAACTGGGCACTGAATTTACCATTATTGTCATTATCGGCTGTCTTTGTCTCATATTCCGCCATACTCTGAAGAGTGGAATAAAGAATACCGTATTCTTTCACAACTACCCCCTCGGGTTTTACCATTTCACCAAACAGCGTAGCACCTGTACGGAAGATACCGTCAACCTTACCCGTTGTTAATTTAGGAGCAAAATTTACAGGCTCCGTATCCTTTTCACAGCCCGACATCACAAAAAACAGGCTACATAATATAAGAAGATATCCGATTCTTTTCATTTTCATTGCAAATAATTAAAACATTATACCAATACCTACAGCAACCTCATGGTGCTTAAAATTAACGGTATGAAAACCGACCGAAAGGGCAAACTTCCCTAAACGACCGATGACACCCAGCTCGGCAGCAACACCGGATGCAGAATGATCCGTATTCTTCACCAATTCACCCTCGACCGTTTCCCATGCCAGTGTACGGCTACCATAGCCACCACCGGCATACACATAAACAGGCTTCCAAAGCCGGCGCAAATAACCGGCCGTCACAGACAAGCGGGATTTCTGGCTGAATCCTTCTTTATAATAAGGAGTACCTTCACCACCGGAAGTCAGGGCACCACTGTCGTCGCATTCAAGATCGGCAGAAGCAGAACCGAAATCACTCCGGAATTTCACATAGGCACCGTTCTTACGGACAAAACCGATCATACCACCATAAGAAACTTGAGAAGAATGATAACCAACCTCAGCCATAACCAGCATACGACGTGGCTCTTTGGGCTTGATGGTGGAAATCATGGTAAAAGTCTGGCTATTCGTCTCACCGGAAGAGATGCTGACCAAGGTATCAATGGGAAAGAAAAGATCCTTTTCAATGCGTATACGGTAATCACGGATAGGCATACGGTCACTCTTGTAAGGGGTCTGTCCCGCCAACATGCCGTCAATATAGACATTGGCATCCTGTTCGGGCAAAGAGAAGACTTCCAGATAGCCGAACTTAGGTTTCAAGGTAACGCTCATAATCTTTTGTTCACTGCCAAGATCGATTACACCGGCTTCGGGAGCATACATAGGAGATTCAACACGATAAGTGTGGCTACCCTTCTTCATCGTGGCAGTAAAAAGGCCTTTCTCGGTAGGAACTTTTTCATCATCGATATAAACGGTAGCATCAGCAGGCTCGGGACGCATCACCAACAGTTGCGTATTCGTATCCACAGGAGCTTGGGAAGTACCGTCATTCACACGGACCTCCATCTCATAAACAGTGCTTTTATCGATTATATCAGGGTAGAAGTAGTTGCGCAAAACACCATATTGATCATGCATGATAGAAATGCGACGGGCACCACGGGGAACATAAAGCCAGATCTCGCCGGGTTTATTCTCACGGGCAGTGATACCTAAGGCGTCAGGTTCGAACATCAAATCTTTAACTGTGGTAACGATACGGATCAAAGCACAGAGCTCGCCATTCTGGTCACGTTTGGGAGCGGTGACACGAGCCGTGATGTCAGTCTCCATACGATGAAAAGAAACAACTTCTATTTTGCCTTGGGCAAAAATCTGATGTTGGGAAAAGAAACTGAACAAAAGAAAGAAAGGCAAAAAAATGCCATACCTTATACTGTTTGTCATTGTATGTAATTGTTTATTCCGTCTGCCCCCATCAACGGCGGTTAAATAGATAAAAAAAGCATGAGGGCTGTTAAGCCTATTCTTCAACTATGAATAACAGCTTTACGCTTCTTTGTTTTTTTTAAGATATAAAAACCGCCGCAAATATATTATTATTTTAATCATCTACACACTAAATAGAAAGAAAAAATAGAAGATCATATATTGTTTTATTTTTACATACCGGAAAACCGTTACAACATACAAAGCCATTAATGTCACTCAAATACATTTGTGGATAAAATATCACAATTTATCTATCCATAAAAATATGCATTTCACAATCAATTCACGTAAGAGATACTGAATTGAAACAAAAAAACAACTCCCCGTTACGTAATCTCTTCCTATCACGAGTTCTTTAAGTAAAACCATCTATATCAGTTTCTTTTATGATAAGAAAACTACCATCCAATACAATGAAAGACCAAGTTCCCTCATCCACCCGGAAACGATGGGACGACGACTCATAGAAAACTAAGTCCAATAATATAGATAGGATGAAGCATTTTATGAAATACTAAAAAACACCCCTGCTATGACAAATGAAAACAATGTCAATGAATCAATTCCGATCAATCAATTATAATAAATCTTATAACATGTACAACAGCTATCATTTAAATCAATCAATTATGAGAAACACTTTCATAGTGCTCACGCTGGTTATCAGTGTACTGCTTCCCGGTAAGACACTTGCTACAGGTATTGATTTTCAAGTAAAGAATGTGACTGTACGCGAAGCTGTATTGAAACTGCAACAGCAATATGGATTTTCCGTAACAGTAGAATCGAATGAGGTGGATATGAATCGTAAAGTTTCAGTCTCAGTTAAAAATGAATCCATAAGTACAATACTCAGCCATATATTTACGGGGCAAAATGTCACCTATACGGTAACCAACAAAAGTATTGTCATCCAAAGCCGGAAACAACCTACTGGGAATACACCTGCGACACAAAGGCCACGCCTGATTACCGGGAGAGTGATAAACGGTGCAGATAAAGAACCATTGATCGGTGTTACCGTCCAAAATCCCGAATCGGGCAAAGGCGTAATCACCAATGTAAACGGTGATTATTCCATTGAAGCGATTCCAGGACAAACACTCAAATTTTCTTATGTAGGTTTTTCCGATATTTCGATAAAAGTAGGTAGCTCGACCGTTTTGAATATTACCATGACTGAAAATTCGACTATACTCAATGAAGTAGTAGTAGTCGGATTCGGCAGCCAAAAAAAGGTAAACCTGACAGGAGCTGTCGGAGTTATCGGAAATGAAGAGATCAACGGGCGTCCTGTTTCTTCGGCTGCACAAGCCCTGCAAGGCCTGGATCCATCACTAAACATCGGTATTAATACCGGTAGGGCCGATTCGGGTTATGAAATAGATATTCGCGGTGCCGCATCCTTAAACGGAGGAACCCCGCTCATTCTTGTCGACGGTGTAGAAATGGAACTAAACAGACTCAACCCTAACGATATAGAATCGGTTTCCATATTAAAAGATGCTGCAGCAGCTTCGGTATACGGTGCAAAGGCCTCAGCCGGTGTAGTATTGGTTACTACTAAAACCGGCAGTGATTCGAACGTAAAGGTTACTTATAACGGTCGTTTCGGTTTATTAAAAAACACCACGAGTACCGACTACATAACCAGTGGTTACGACTGGGCCAAAGTAGTCGACCGCTTTTTCTATTATTCGAATAAAGGGATAAACTATCTTAAATATGATGAGGACGACTGGAACGAACTCGAGATGCGTCGCGGCGATAAGACGGAAAATCCCGCCCGCCCATGGGTAGTAACCGAAGAAGACGGAACATACAAGTATTACGGAAATTTCGATTGGTACGATTACATTTACAAACGTACCCGCATGCAACATGAGCATAATGTATCGATAAGAGGGGGAAATGACAGGGTGAAATACTACGTCAGCGGCCGCTATTACAATACCCAAGGGGTTATGAACCAGCAGAATGACCCTTATGACAATTACAGCATTCGCGGAAAACTGGATATCAACATTACAAAATGGGCCCGCTTTAGTACCAACCTGAACTATTTTTATGGTAAAATGTGGTGGCCGGGAATGAAAAACCAGCAAACGACATTTCGTAACGTAACTATGGGAGGTTCTCCGTTATTTGTCCCCAGAAATCCTGATGGAACTATCGTACACAGCACTGAAATAGTAAATCAAGGAGCCGGTGTACTCGGTGACATGAATCTGATGCTTACTTATGGAAAAACGTCCAACGAAGAGGTAGTAAATGAAGCGACGATTAAAAACAACCTTGAATTAGATATCGTTAAAGGGCTAACCCTACATTTAAGTCATGCCTATCGTTTTTCTCATGAATTCGGACAGTATCGCTATAATAATGCACCATATTCTTCACATGAAGGCGTGATTTCATGGGAAACCACCAGCAAGTTCCGTAACGACCTTCAAGAAACTAACCAGTCACTCTATAAACAGACATTTGAAGCATTTGCCGATTATTCACACACTTGGAATAAAGTACATAACTTCAAGATTGTAGGTGGTATGCAATATGACACCCGTTACTACCGCAAGAATGCAATATCGGTTGATGGAAATCTTTCGGAAGACCTGAATGACTTCAACTTATCAGCCGGATCGACTTATGCCGTCAGTGGCGGACAATCGAAATATAAGACACTTGGTGTCTTCGGACGTATCAATTATGACTACGATGGCAAATACCTGTTCGAAGCCTCCGGCCGTGCCGACGGATCGTCGCGCTTCTGGAGTCACAACCGTTGGGGATACTTCCCTTCAGGTTCTGTAGGATGGCGTATCAGTCAGGAAAATTTCTGGGAACCTATGCGACAATGGTGGAACAATGCCAAAATACGTTTTTCTATCGGCAGCCTTGGCAACCAACAGGTATCTGACTATCTGTTTGTTCAAAAGATCAATACCAATCTCACCAATGGAGATTTTACGTTCAACGGTACGGATAAACTGACATACGCTCGTGAAGACGCCCCTGTAGCCAATGATTTAACATGGGAAAAAGTAACGACGTATGACTGGGGAATCGACCTTGCTTTCCTAAACAACAGGCTGACATTCAGCGGCGATTATTACGTACGCAACACTACCGACATGATGATGCCGGGTGCATCGCTCCCCGGAGTTTACGGTGCAAGCGAACCGCGCACCAATGCTGCCGATATGCGCACCAAAGGTTGGGAACTCAGTTTCGTCTGGCGTGACAGAACGACTCTGCTTAACCGACCATTCTCTTACTCATTACGTGCCGGCCTTGGCGATTACCAGACCAAAGTCACCCGGTTCGACAATGATACCCGACTAATTTCGGAACACTATGTAGGCGAAAAACTCGGAGATATCTGGGGATATAAAATCGATGGTCTTTTCCGTACGGATGAAGAAGCGGCAGAATATACCCAAAAAGTGGACTGTTCCTACTTTACCAAACGCATCGATGCTACTGCCACCCGTAAGGGACTTCATGCAGGTGATCCGAAATTCTTGGATCTCAACGGCGACAATAAAATTTCCATCGGGAAAAACACTGTCGAAGATCCGGGAGACCGGGTAATCATCGGTAATTCACTTCCAAGATACTCTTATACATTCGGTGGTGATTTTTCGTGGAACGGTATTGATTTTTCTATCCTGTTTCAAGGTGTAGGCAAACGCAACTGGTATCCCAGCTCCGGCCAGGCCAATCTTTTCTGGGGTCCCTATTGTCGTCCGCACAATACATTCTTAAGCCAGCAATTGGTAGATCAGGTATGGAGTGAAGATAATCTGGATGCATACTTTCCATTCCCTCGCGGTTATGAAGCATACTCCGATAATACCAATTCCCACTATACTCTGACATCGCCTAATGACCGGTATATTCAGAACGTGGCCTATCTGCGGCTTAAGAATCTGACAGTAGGTTATACCCTTCCGGTATTAAAAAAATATCTTCAGCAGATACGCATTTATTTTACCGGAGAGAATCTTGCTTACTGGTCGCCGATGAAAAAATACTGTAAATACATCGACCCCGAAGCGGCAGTTTCATCTTCATCTTACATTGAGAACTCCGGTGAAGTATACAATTTCAGCAAGGTATTCTCATTTGGCATCGATATTACATTCTAAAAAAACAAACCAGCTATGCGTACTATAAAACATATATTCATATCCGCCGCCTTATTAACAGGCTTTGCATCGTGTGACCTTAATGAGTTTCCTAAGGATTCCATCAGTCCCGACACTTTTTTTCATACAGAGTCAGAGTTGGAACTTTATACCAACCAGTTTTACCTCATGGAACCCACCGCAGTCAATCTGTATGACGAACCATCCAACCTAATTGTCGACGGTCTGTCTCAAAGCGATGTCGTAGTAGGGCTGACACGCACTGTTCCTTCCTCCGGTGGAGGATGGTCATGGTCTTATCTGAGATATATCAATTATTATCTTCAGAACTCCCACCGTTGCGAAGATGCAACCGCCCGCAAACGCTACGATGGTGTTGCTTATTTCTGGCGCGCTTACTTTTACTTTGAAAAGCTGAAACGCTTTGGCGAAGTGCCATGGTATGACCAAGTATTGGCATCAGACCAAGATGAACTTCTGGCCAAGCCGCGCGACAGTCGCGACGTCATCATAAATCATATTATAGAAGACTGTGATAAGGCGGCAGAAAATCTTCCGGCATCATCCTCTATTTACAAAGTTTCGCGTTATGCAGCCCTTGCGTTAAAATCGCGTGCGTGTCTTTTTGAAGGTACTTTCCGTAAATACCATGCCGGCCACACATTTAATAAAAACAACTTACCTTATGAAGCTATCTTGCAGGAATGCGTCAATGCGTCACTTGATATTATGAATGATAAAAAGTATTCTATCTACTCGACAGGGAAAAATCCCTATTATTCGCTCTTTACTTCAGAAAACGCCATTGCACAGGAAGTGATCCTTGCACGTTGTTATGGGGGTAATTTCGCACATGCAGTCGATGCCTATGCACTGATGCCGTCCAAAGGTATGGCCGGTTATACCAAAGCACTCGTTTTCTCTTATTTAATGCAAGACGGCAGCCGCTTCACCGATAGAGAGGGATGGGCAACGATGCCATTTACTGAAGAGACAAAAGAGCGCGATCCCCGTCTTGCACAGACAGTACTGACACAAAATGCCCAATACGTCGATGGTACAGAAGGAACTTTCAATTTTGCCAATACCGTGACAGGATATCCGATGCTGAAGTATATTTCGGGACCCAATTATATCAATGCCTCTACAATAGATGTGCCTATTTACCGTATGGCCGAAGTATATCTCAATTACGCCGAAGCCAAAGCCGAATTAGGGACATTGACACAAGACGATCTCGATCACTCTGTCAATTTAATCCGGGATCGCGTAGGGATGCCTCATCTGAATAAATCGGCTGCAAATGCTAATCCCGACCCGTTCCTTACATCTGAACTTTATGGATATAAGAATGTAGACAGTGGCTCCAATAAAGGAGTTATTCTTGAGATCCGCCGGGAACGTTCGATAGAGATGGTAAGTGAAGGTATCCGTTTTTCCGATCTATGCCGATGGCGTGAAGGTCAGCTTCTGGCCCAGCCATTTTATGGTCCTTATGTACCCGGTGAAGGCCGTTATGACATGGATGGTAATGGAAAAATCGACTTTGTGGTTTATCTGGACCGCCGTATTCCTGCTCCGGGAGTAACTCCATTGAAAATAAATCAGGATATATTCCTTTCAGAAGGAGAGACCGGCTATATCCTGGCTCACGGACAATTGATGAGGGCTTTCAATGAGGACCGCGATTATCTCTATCCGGTCCCGAGTAACGAACGCACACTTACCAAAGGCATGATTACACAGAACACCGGCTGGGACGATGGACTTGATTTTTAATCGTTACTCACAAATAAGCTATTACTAAGTTTTAAATTACAAGTAAACAGTATGTTAAAAAGAAAATCAATCTATGCATGGATATCTGTCTTGATGGTTTCCATAAGCGGTTTTTGCATGGATACCATGAATGGAGATGAAGTACGCACTCCGCAGAAGTTGCGTATAGGAACAACCATAAGCGTTTTCGGCGGTTTAGAGGGACTGACCTATGAAAATCTGAAAGAAGCGCGGTCTGCAGGTATCTCCGACATAGAGATTTCTCTCACCGGCTTGGTCAATGGAGATCATCCTATTCCAAATGCCGAATTAAAAGAGAAGTTCCGCCGGGTAAAACACGATGCCGACAGTGCCGGAATCAACATCTGGTCGATACATATGCCTTATGGGGCCGACTGTGACCCGTCGCACGTTGACGAAACGATCCGTTCGCATTCGGAAAATGCCTACCGTGGCTATATTGATGTTGTCGGTGTATTGGAGCCGGAAGTTATACTGTTTCATCCAAGTTGGCGGTTGGGCCTCAACGAACGCAAGCAACGCATGAGCCAGTTGGTAAAAACCATCACCTCCCTGAATAAAGATGTAAAGGAGACAGGAGCCATTATCGTACTGGAAAATCTTCTCGGGTATAAGTTGCTTCGCAGCCCCGGAGTAGAACGCCCACTGGGCCGTACGGTCGAGGAGATGGTTGAAATCATGGATTTAATGCCGGCCGATGTTTATGCTGCCATCGACATGAATCACATTAAAAATCCCGAACGGCTGATCGCCGCACTCGGTTCTCGCATAAAGAGTGTCCATATTGCCGACGGAGACGGAGAGAAAGAGTGCCATCAGCTCCCGGGACGTGGCAAAAACAACTGGACCCTTATTCTTCAGGCGCTTGACCGTGCCGGCTATACCGGCCCGTTCCTCTACGAAATAAGGGCAAAGGAGGTCAATGGGTTTACGGATCTCGTTGCCACCTATCACCGGATTTATGAAGACTACATAAAGTCTTTACAACCTTAAAAAGCTGCCTTGGGGACTCCCTCAAAAGTATAAGAGCCTGTTTAAACTTTCCTCTTAAAATAATACTGAACAAAATTTAAACAGGCACTAAAAGTTCCAAGTGATTTTATCAATACATTATTAACAAATCTATGAGAATTATGAAACTAAAACATTTCTTACTCTACGCAATGGGAATTTTGATTCCTACAACCGTTTTTTCGGCCGAATACTATGTCGTACCGGGTTTACGCTCCACAGGTAACGACGGTTCATCTTGGGAAAAAGCGATTACCATGTACGACGTTTTCGAGAATGATGCCTCTGCTGCAAAAAACGACGAGGTATCCAAATATAAAACCGGAGACGTATTCTTTCTTGCAGGCGGTACCTATTACAATGCTACCAGTCCCGGTGCCGACGCCGGGCGTATTTACCGTGGTTATGTTTTTGTAGGAGGATGCGATCAGAGCAAAGGCGCGGTTACCGAATGGCCTGCCTATCCATCGGACACACCCACGATATTCTCCGGCGACCTCGATGAAAACGGGGGGCCGAGCGCAGGCGACCTCCGCAACTTAATCCATGTGCGCCAGGCAAGGAACGATGATGCCGAGAACTTGGCCCATATCTGCCGGCTGATAGGTATCGATTTCACCTGTTCATACTCTCCCGAAGGTTCGACTAATGCAAGCGGAGCCGTTTATTGCACACAGGGGGCCATCGAGCTCCAGTATTGCAATATATATAATAATGTAAGCAAAGGCGAAGGTGCAGGAGACGGAATCGGCGCCGGTATCCACATCTATGGCGGACTTTATCATATAAAAGACTGCAATGTATACAACAACAAAGCGCACAAGACCGGAGCCGGATTCCGCTGTACCACCCGTAGTTCGAAGAAAGCGAATGGCGTAATCGAACGTTGCTACTTCGGTAATAATGAAGTAGAATCCCGTTATGGTGGTGCCATCGCCCAGTCTTCGGGAGAGAATATGTGGATCATAAATTCTACCATCGTCGACAACAAGGCTTTTTATGAAGGTGCAGGAGTTTGTGCCAATGGCAGTTCTTTTGATGACGATGTACGCGCGGTACATATTATTAACTGTACCATTGCCGGTAATACCTGTTCTGCCGACCCTTCGGAGCTATATACCGAAGATACGGAAACCGGTACTGTCACTAACCCCGGTTCATGGTTGGGGTCGCAAATACGCATTGCCTGTGATCCGGCGGTGAATATCTGCAATTCGATCATCGTGGGACGCGATGATGACGGTGCGGTAGCCAAAGCTGCCATCGTTCTTACCGGTACGGAGAAAACACCTTCCAGCGCTTATCTAAATTCTTATGGCGGCAGCATACTGGGCACATTCGGCTCGGTCATGGAATCTCCTACTATTGCTATCAACTGGAACAATGATCATATGGATGGCAACAACCCGAATACTTATTCAAAGATATTCGGTACAACAGCAGCCGGAGAGAATGGTGGATTTACCAAGACATTGAAACCTGTGGATAATGGAATTCTCGATCAGCTCGGGGTTTATGCCCTTTATGGCTTCGAACTCGGAGAGTACATCAAAACGCTAAAAGATGAAGGCAGATATCTACCGTTTGAGATTGATGTTACAGTAGACCAAACCGGTTCGAAACGTAGTCAGGAAGAGGTTAACGGTGAAACTGCTCCGGGAGCTTATGACTTCTTAACCAATCATGGGACCGGTATTGCCAATACGGCCTCCCCGGGGAGTTCTCTCAAATTACAAGCTTCGGGTAATGGTATCTACAAGGTGGTAGGACTCACCGATAATGCTACCATACATATTTATAATTTACAAGGTATGCGCATCCAATCTATTACACAAAGCGATACGATTGATTTGCGTAAACTTGCAAAGGGTATTTACATGGCTAACGTGAACGGACAAACGTTCAAAGTTACCAGATAATATTGTCACTCATTTATTAAACAGGTCCGTCTGCCTCCCGGATACAGGAAGCAGACGACTTGTTTGTTTTATAAATCATTATTATATGGCTTTCTATCACATCAAATATAGGCTATTTGCCATCCTATGGGTGCTTCTACCGACCATTCCAACGGTCAGTGTAGCCAATACCACGACTTTAAATGTGGGGTGTTTCAATATCCGTTTCAAAACAACTGCCGATCAAGGAGAATTAAGCTGGGACAACCGCAAGAGCTATGTTGCCCGGACAATTATCGATTTCAAGTACGACATTGTCGGGGTCAATGAAATGAACGCCGGTTCGCAACAAGAGGATATGAAAAGTTTGCTTCCGGAGTATTCATTTGTAGAATGGGGAGGTAACTCGTCGACGGTGCCCAATCAAGGTACAGTCAATGCGGTATTGTTTCGCACCGACAAATTCGATCTTCTTGAAGAGGGACATTACTTTTTATGTACAGCCCCCTCCAAATCACTAATTTCATGGGACAACAGCAGTGGTAACAAACGTTTTACCGTATGGGCCAAGTTAAGAGTGAAAGAGACCGGTGAACTGTTTTACTATTTCATCACCCACCTCGATCATTTAGGAAGCGATGCCCGTAATGAAGGAACACGTATTAACATAGAAAAAGTACGTTCCATCTCCGGTCATTATCCGGCGATTATATGTGGTGACCATAACTCATCGGCCATACGCTATCCGTTCTATGACCTTTGCAGTGCCTATCTGTCGGACAGCCGCAAAGTGTCGGAAGCCCCATTTCCGTGGCCTAAGGACGGCACCTTGTGCAAATGGGACCCTGAGAAAAAAGATGGGACCCGGCTGGATTATGTATGGGTAAAAGGAATGAAAGTGCATACATACAATCACATTAATGAAACTTTTGGACGCGGTGTCACGCCTTCCGATCATTTCTCTGTGATAGTAAGCATTTCATTAATGCCTTTCGTAGCCTCCCATACCCGCTATGTGGATATAAACGCCGCTGATGGCGGCGACGGAAGCAAGTCAGCCCCTTTCCGCAATATTCAGGAGGCTGTCGATGCCACCTGTAACGGTGATACCATTTACGTTGCCCAAGGACACTATTCCGTAACCGAATCGGAGCTATTAAAAGGCCGTAGTGCTACACTCAACATTCCCCATTCGCTGGATATATTCGGCGGCTACGATTCTGCATTTAAAGAAGTGACAGGACGCACAGTCCTATCGGGAGATATAAACGGCAATGATGAAATTGCCGACGGAGTATTGACCGGTAACGAAGAAAACGCTTATCGCGTAGTGACCGTTCAAAAATACTGTGCACTGACGCTTTGCAATTTTGAAATTGTGGGAGGGAACGCCAACGGAAGTGTTACCACAGGTGCAGGCATCGCCGGGCTGGGCTCGCCACTGATACTCAACAATGTGATTATTCGCGACAACCAATCCACAGGTCAGGGCGCGGGAATCTATGCAGCCGGCCAATTATTATGCACCGGCTGCCGATTTATCCGTAACATTTCATCAGCCAACGGTGGTGCATACTTCACCGCCTATGCCGGTGTGGAGCTATGGTGGCGCTATGCCATGACAGGTTGCTACTTCTCTGAAAATGAAGCGGTACAAGGTTCTGCCGGATACCATTCCGGATACTCGTGGGCTTATCTGGGGTACAACACGTATGCCTGCAACAGGGCAACTTACGGAGGCACCGTCTCACTCAACGGAACGGCTTATGCTTCTAAAACAACCTTAGTCAATAATACTTTTGTCAACAACCGGATAGAAGCTACCGGCGGTGTCATCAACGAAATAAAAGGAGGATCGGCCGTCTATGCCAATTTGAATGCAGCATCTACACTTTCGATCGTCAACAATACGATTGTCGGAAACCATGCCTCGTGCTATAAAAACGGTACACCTACCGCCGACTTTTACGGTGCTGCCGTACATATCTACAACGGCACACCATTCATTTTCAACAACGTGATTGCCGGAAACCGTTCTACCTCTATATATACCGGTGATGTTTACAATGCAGGGCAACCGGCGACTACCGGCTATAATATCTTTTCGAGTACCGATAACATCGGTATAACACCGGCAGAAACCGATATTTTAGGAACTTCAGCCGATGCATCGATCCTATTGCTCGGCAATATGCTCGAAAGCAATATAGTAGAAGGAGATATCGTTCCTGTTTTGGCTTTAAACGGTGGCTCAATTGAGACAGTCAAGGTGAAAAGACGCTTTTTCGGATCAAATGCAATCAATGTGCTGCCGGCATCGCAGTTTGAAGAAAAATTATTGAAAGGAGATGTAGACAATACGATTGAATTACGAGACAAGCTTATATTCGACCAACGAGGAGTAGAACGTTCGACGGATGGTACTTCATCGATCGGTGCGTATGAGTATGGCAAAGGAGGTACGGGCATTACTGAAACAACAATCACTACCAGTCCGGTCCAAACATACCAGAATGGTCCGATACTATATCTGTCTGCTGCTATAGTGTTGCAGGATGTGAGGATATTCTCCATGACCGGATCAACAGTCATTCATTTAGGTGAAGTTAATGCAGGAGAAACTCCGGTCAATATTTCCCGACTTTATTCCGGAGTATATATATTGTCCTGGAAAGGAGGAACTACCCGATTTGTAAAAGGATAAATAAGAATCTGTTTCCATTTTACATCAAAAACCTTTATAAAATCACCCATACTACAGTCTGACTGTATTCTAAAAGTTGGATAGATAACTTTGGGAATATAGTTCAGACTGTAGCATGGATGATCTTATTGAATACAAGCTACCCATCCCCCACCCGGCGCAAGTCGGATGACAATCTCATTCTGTTCCAATATCCCGGACGTTTTCCGATAGTCTTGAGCCGACCGATGGGCATTTATCCCATCACTGAATATCTCGATTCGTTTCCCGATACAATCATCCGGCAATTTCACTGTCAGTTCACGAGCATTCCAATCGCCCAATACTCCGATATACCAATCATCACCTTTGCGCCGAGCCACAACGATATACTCCCCGACTTTACCATCGAGCACGAAAGTGTCGTCCCAAACAGTAGGAATCCGGGAAATAAAGCGGATACATTCCTGCTCACGCATATAATTGGACGGAGAATCACAAAGCATGTTAAGCGGGGAATCGAATACGACATATTCTGCAAGCTGATGACAACGGGTGCCCTGACTCATCGGATTACTCCTGTTCGGGAAATATCCGCCTTTGACACTATTACGCATCGCTCCCTGCGTATAATCCATCGGGCCGGCCACCATACGGATGTATGGTAATAAAACATCGTAAGAAACCATATCGACATCGGGTTTAGACCACTTCAATTGTTCAAGGCCGAATACCGCTTCATAATTGACCACATTGGGATACGTACGTTGCATGCCCGTCGGTTTGGGGCAACCGTGAAAATCGACAAGCATTTTATGAGCAGCGCATACTTTGGCTGTACGGTACATAAAAGCAATCATCTCCTGATCGTCACGATTAAGGAAATCTATTTTAAAACCTTTAATACCCATATCGGCATAATGCGATACCACCTTTTCCAAATTTAGTTCCATCGCCAGATAACCGGCCCACAAAATAATATCGACCCCTTTTCTCCTTCCATGATCTACTATTGTCTGAAGATCAATTTCCGGAACGACATTAAAAAGATCACACTTTCCTTTGGTAGCCCATCCCTCATCGAGAATAACATACTCGATACCGTTTTCGGAAGCAAAATCGATGTAGTATTTATAAGTTTCTGTATTGATGCCGGCTTTGAAATCTACTCCGTAAAGCCCCCAGTCATTCCACCACTCCCAGGCAACCTTCCCCGGCTTGATCCATGACCGGTCGGCAATACGTGACGGAGCAGCTAACCGGTATACCATATCATTTTCCGTCAACTCTCCATCGCGCTTCGTTACTATGAAAGTACGCCACGGAAAAGTACGCGGTGCATCGATCTTTGCCATATAGGGATACCGCGAAGTAACCAGATATTCAAGGTCATTATGCCCGCCCCGCACCACACTCTTCGGATAAGGAGCAAAGACTCCTTGCAACTGCGGCCTGCAATTATCTGCGGCTAAATACATCCCGGGATAATCTTCAACGTCAGCTTCGGCAATACACAATTTTTCGTCATGCTCCAGATTGACAAGTATCGGTGTAAACAACAGATTATTAGCATCAAAGTCTTGCACTGGAAGATATGTATAAAGATTTTGCATATCATTCCAAAACTGCTGTTCACGGGTAGCGTTCTTTCGTTTCTTACGGTCACGCACATACGGAGCCCATGTCTCAAAGTTCTGAGACAACCGATACACCGCCTTTTCATTCTTTATGATATGCTCCCCCGAAAGCGAAGATATGAAGCGATAAGCCATTCCATCATCATACATCCGGAATTCAATACTGAAACCGGCAGTCGCGTTCAATACCAATCGGTTATACTTATCTCGTACCTGCGATTTCTTATACATTGGAGAAGGAATCACTTCATCGACAGACAAGCGTTGTGCTTTTCTTACTTTCATACCGGCTCCCCAAACTGTACCATCCGCCCATTCTATAGCAATGGTCGATGGTGACAATATCGATTGACGTTCGTCAGAAAGAGTAAACGTAAGACTGTCACCGACATTTATTTCACTCACAAGCCTCCCATTAGGAGAAACCAGCTTATATCCGGTAGCAGCAGCCATTGTAGCAGTGAAAACCGCCATAAACATCAAAAAAATTATCTTATATTTCTTCATCTTTTCAAATCAATAAGTAAATGTACAAATGATAGGATAATGATCTGAAATCCACCTTACACCGTAAACCGGCTTATCAACCGTTTCAAACACCAACGGGCAAGCGTTACGATAGAAAATATGATCCAGATTTTTGCCTCTGACCAAAGGAGAGACACGCCCGAAACCATTAAAGCTGGAATGATCATCCGTCTTAACAGCATCTTCTCTGGCAGAAGCGAACCAGCGGTAAAACGGAGTCAGGCTCTCACGCCGTGGATCACCGGAATTGTAGGAAGCATTCATATCACCGGTCACGAATACGGCCGCGTCCCCACCGGCGATGGTCTTCATCTGATTGTTTATCAATGAGGCGCACCGGGCACGTACCTCAGTATCCACCGGATCTTTTTTATAGGGCAGATGGGTGGTGACAATATAAAAGTCTTTCCGGCTTTTTTTATCTTTGAGTTGCAACCACAAGGCAGCCCGATAATGCCGGTCAGTCGAATTCCACGGCTGAGACGGAACTTCCGGAGTAGCACTCAACCAAAAATGTCCCGAACGTTCCACTGAATATTTATCACGGAGATATAACAACAATACTCCTCCGGTACGGGAATCGGACAGTGTGTCGTTCATCTCTATACGATAATAACCGTAATCAGGTAGCATATCAAAGATTTGTTGCCACATCTCGTTGCGTGGTTCCTGCATCCCCACCACGTCGGGACGATACTGGGCCATCATACGGGCACATGGTTCCCGACGTCGATCCCACGACGTATCGAGAGAATCGTTCGGATTATTGAAACGAATATTGAACGACATCACCTTTACAGAATCCAGCACGACAACATCGTCATGATAATCCTGGGCGACGGCACAAGAAAAACTCAGCAGTAAAATGCCGGATAAAAGAATGTTTTTTTTCATATATGTATCTTTAAAATTATACTATGAAGACTTAGCAAAAGGCACTGAATACGTAATCGGCAATACAAAGCCAACACTGATTTAAAAAACATTAACATGCTTTATTCTGATAATCCAAGCCGTCACAAGCCACAATATTCAAACCAAATAAAAATACCGGCTACGTAGATGCATGATGTAATGTGTTCCTTGAATGAATGTTCCTTTAAATTAAAATATTGACAAAATGAAAAAAAGAAAGTTAGGATTGTTCCCTAAAGTATTGATTGCGATAACTATCGGTTCGTTATTGGGGTTGATAGCCCCGGATATTATGATCAGAATACTTAAGACCTTCAATGTGTTCTTTGCGCAAATTCTCAAATTTATCGTGCCCTTGCTCGTATTAGGTCTGGTGACTCCTTCCGTTGCCAACTTAGGACGCGGAGCGGGAAAAATGCTGTTGAGTGTTATTGTTATCTCCTATCTGTCGACGATAGGGGCAGGATTTTTTGCATACGGTTGTGCTTCAAACCTGCTTCCCAATTATCTAAGTATCGGTGAAATTTCCACTTCCACGCTGGAAGGAAAAGTATTCGAACCTTATTTCAATATCAAATTCCCTCCGATTTGCGATATACTGACGGCTCTCCTTCTATCATTCATGCTCGGTGTCGGCATCATTTTCACCAAAGCTCCGGGACTGAAAAAAGCCTTTGATGAATTCGGAGAAATAGTAAAACTCACAATTGAACGTGCCATCATTCCCCTCCTGCCGTTTTATATCTTCACAATGATATGCGAAATGAGTGCCGCCGGTCATCTGTCAACTGTCATGGGAACAGGCATCAAAGTCATTGCAACCGGTGTCATCCTGTCTATCTGCTATCTCATTATCCAATATATCATAGCCGGACTGATAGCTAAGAAAAATCCTTTTAAATGTATATGGAACATTATTCCGGCATATCTGACAGGCTTTTCAATCTGCTCCAGTTCGGCTGTTATTCCTGTCACTCTCGAATGTACCATGAAAAACGGTGCCACCAAAGAGATCGCCAATTTTACCGTCCCTCTTTGTTCTACAGTCCATATGTGCGGGTCGACTATCAAACTTATCACTACATCGGTTGCAGTGATGTATCTGAGCGGAATGAATATCAGTTTTGCACTCTTTGTCAATTTCATTCTTTTACAAGGAATTTCTGCCGTAGCTGCTCCCGGAGTAATGGGAGGTGTCTTGATGGCATCGATCGGATTACTGGAATCTGTTCTCGGTTTTTCGCCGGAACAAAGTGCCTTGATGATGACCATTTATCTGGCTCTCGACGGATATGGCCCGGCATGTAATGTCAGTGGAGACGGTGCTATCACCCTTATTATCGACCGCTTTTTCGCAAAAAAATATGCATCTGCGCAACAATAAAAGATCTATTTCAAAATCAGATTACGTAGTCATATTATGTCATGTGTTCTTTTTATATAGAGGAAAGAATAATTAAAAAAATATATGGAGAAAGAAAGCATAAAGATGTTTTTCGAGAGTCAGTCTACACCCCCTGATTCCGAGAAAATAGAACAATGGTATATAGACAATATCAATAATACCGAATTGGATACCATCCTTCTGGAATTATTGAAAAAATGTACCCATCAAGATGAGCAAAAAGCCAGATGCGCGTTCAGCCGCACATGCCATCGCATAGGTATCGGCTCCCCCAAAGTCACTCAAAAGAGAAAAATAATATACCGTTGGATATCGGGAATAGCAGCTACCGTATTGGTATGCGGTTTCCTATTGGGTACACATTTATGGAATTCCCGGTCCGGCGATATCAATTTGGAAAAGGTATACGCATCGGCAGGCAATTCAAAGATGGTGATACTTCCCGACTCTACAAAGGTCTACCTCAAACCCACAAGTACCCTTTTTTATGAAGCAAACGACTTTACCCACAACAGAAAAGTTCATTTGTTTGGCGAAGCGTACGTAGAGGTAACCAAGGATGCGAAACATCCGTTTTCCGTTGTATGCAACAATGCCACAATCAAAGTATTGGGAACTAAATTCAACGTACAATCGCATGAATCCGATTCGGAATTTGAAGTAATGCTGTACGAAGGATGTGTAGACGTAGAATCTGAATTCAACAATAAACAGGTAGAGGTACTCATGGCGCCCGGTGATATTGTAAAGATCGACAAAACTACCGGAAATATGTCGCAAATGAACATTTCGACTATAGCTAATCAAGGGCAATCCCGTAAGTTCTACTTTATCGATAAAAAGCTGGAAGATATAACCAACCAGCTCGAACGCCATTTCCAAAAGAAAATTGTAATCACCAACCCCCAATTAAAATCAATAAAATACGATGCAATATTTGCCAACGATGAGACAATTGAACAGATTTTAAATTACTTGAACGCATCACAACAGATGAGCATTATATATCATGATAACACCACTATAGAGATACGGTAACACAATTTCAGTTTTCAACAGGTAAATGATAGAACCCACAAAAAACAATCAGATGAAACGAATCATTTTATTCTTCACCTTTATAGCTCTTGCAAGCAACCTTCTTGCCGCCCGAGACTATCCCAAATGGCTGGAAAGTGCGGCCATATATCATATCTATCCTTCTTCTTACATGGATAGCGATGGAAACGGATATGGCGATTTGGAAGGTATCCGTTCACGTTTGGATTACATAAAAAATTTAGGTTTTAATACCATCTGGATCAGTCCGGTCTTTTGCAGCGAATTTGAAGACGGCGGTTATGATATCACCGATTTCTATAAAATCGACCCACGTTTCGGTACAAATACCGATTTAGTAAATCTGGTAAACGATGCACATGCAAAGGGTATCAAGGTGTGCCTCGACCTTGTGGCCGGTCACACTTCAGACAAGCATCCTTGGTTTCTGGAGTCTGCGAATGGAGATCCCAACGGGCATTATGCCGATTATTACATTTGGACGAAAGGTAAAAAAACAACTCCGCCGAAACCGGAAAGAGGAGGCTGGGTAAAAAATGAATATCCGCGCGACGGATACTATCTGATGAATTATTACGATATTCAACCGGCACTCAATTACGGATATTATCAACCGGACCCGGAAAATTCGTGGGAACAAGCCTATGATGCTCCCGGTCCGAAAGCAGTCCGCCAGGAGATAAAGAATATCATCTCTTTTTGGTTTGATAAAGGAGTCGACGGTTTTCGTTGCGACCTGGCCTGGTCATTGGTAAAAGGAGATGATGCAGAGTTTCACGGGGTAAGAAAACTTTGGAATGAAATATTTTCCTGGCAGGCAGAAAAGTATCCCGAAACGATCTTCCTGTCAGAATGGTCAAGTCCGATAGAAGCCATTTCTTGCGGTTTCGATATCGATATTATCCGCCACAACGGATGTGGAAAAACCATGTATCGCGATCTGGTGCACAATACACTTCGATATGCAGACCCGGAAACCGGTATGTACCAACCGAAACACTGTTGGTTCGACAGGGCGGGAAAAGGGCAGTTCGCCTCTTTCGTGGAACCTTTTAAAAAAATGTATGAAGTAACCAAAGGGCACGGTTTCCCATGCATGCCCACATCCAGCCATGACACCTGGAGACTAAATCGCAACCAGCGTTCCACTTCGGAGGAACTAAAAGTGGCCATGACATTCTTCCTGACAATGCCATGGGTGCCGATTGTATATTACGGAGAAGAAATCGGGATGCGTTCAATGGACGGATGGCCGTTTATTGAAGGCAGTCGGGACCGGTCGGCCCAAAGAACGCCCATGCAATGGGAAGCAGGCGTAACAGCCGGTTTCTCTACCTGCGACCCTTCAAAATTGTACTTACCCATAGACCCGGATCCGAAGCGTCCGACAGTAGCCGGTCAAATCAATGACCCGCATTCCATACTCAACTGTACGAAAGGGCTTCTTGCCCTCCGTTCTTCAGTCCCTGCATTGGGGAATACCGGAGGATGGAAGCTTGTCAGTGATCCGCAGCAGGCATACCCTGCCATATACGAACGCTCCGACAATCACTCAAAATATCTGGTAATTATCAATCCAAGAGAAAAAAATGCTACGGCACTCATTGGAGGGTATGATCAATTAGAAATTATTTGGGGAGATCCCAAAAGTTTGTCAATAAAAAAATCGAAAGGTAAGTTATCGCTGAAAATCCAAGGAGTAAGTTCCGTCATCTGTAAAGTTCTGTAATTCATATTAGTCATCAACAAAATAATAAATCAATGAAAAAGGTTTTCAAATTCTATTTAATGCTGTTCTTAAGTATCACAGGAACAGTTTTTACAACGAATGCAGAAACTAAAAAAATTCTCGTTGTTGGAAACAGTTTCTCATTCGATGCAGCTTTGCAGGAACTTCTTCCGATAGTACAAGCTGCAGGAGATGATATCGTATTGGGATTCCCATATAAAGGAGGAACTACATTAGAACTTCACACGAATTATATTACCGGAAATCAACAGATATACAATTACTACAAAATCAAAGATGGGAAAATGACATCGACAGGAGGAAACAGCCGCAAATTCGATGCAAATATCATTACGGATGAAGACTGGGATATTGTCATTATACAAACCGACCATAATTATTCGGGCGCATACAGTCATTACTTTCCATATTTGGACAATCTGATTACCTATTTTAAAACTTATCTTACGAATAAAAATGCCAAGTTTTATCTTTACATGACCTGGGCCTATCAAAACGGTTCGGCCAAATTAGAAGAGTTAATCAACAAAGGTCTTTATACCGGTCAGATGGATCAATATACAAAAATCATTGATTGTGCAAGCCGCGCCGCCGTACAATCGGGAATTGGCGAAGAAAATATAATTCCGGGCGGGACAGCCGTCCAAAACGGGCGTACCAGTTACATCGGCGATGATTATAACCGTGATGGCTATCACATGAATCTCAGCCACGGCCGTTATACCGTAGCATTAACATGGTATGAAAAAATCTTTGGGAAAAGTGTCATCGGATTAAGTTATCACCCTGCTTCCGTCAGCGATTTCTGTGCAGAGATGTGTCAACATGCCGCCCATGAAGCTATTATCAACCCCCAAAGTATCAGCAGCCTTGTGGATACCTATGGAGTAAACCCAAATACAAAATTCAAAGTCATCGACAGACCGTTAATGATCAATTTCGGCATCGGTCTCGGCTCATCTGCAGTTTCTCAATATTCATGGAATAGTTTGACAACTGCATTAACCGGAGCAAATACGGGAAGTTTATATAACAGCAAAGGGTATGGAACAGATGTGAAAGCCTCGATAGAAAAACCATTCGACGGCATTTCCTCCATTGGAACAATATCATCGGCAACAGCCTTAGATATGCCTTCGAATGTGTCTAAATCAACCTTTTACGGTACCACAGAGAGTTCGGTTATTATTTCCGGATTATATCCGGGGCAAGCGTATGATATGAGCGTATTTGCTTCGGTTATGAATGCATCGGCCAATGCTGAAACCGCCTACTCCTTCAAAGGAGAAAATGACGGAAGTGCCTCTCTGAATCCAACGGACAACACTGCAAACATTGCAACGGTTCAAGGAATAATCGCTGATGACAAAGGACGTATCTGTTTAACTGTAAAAGCCGGCACAAACAACAACGAAGAAAAGAGAACTTATTATCTGGGAGCATTAATGATAACCCCACACCTTGAGATCCCGGGGAAAATTCCTGTCCATATTAACTTTACCACCAGTGAAAAAGCAACTCAAGAAAACCTTTGGAATAATGTGACATCCCATCTTGCCGGAACTAAAATAGAAAATTTGACAGATTCGGAAGAGAATACTTCAGGCATCTCTCTAAACATCACAAAAAGTTTTGCCGGCATTACTGAAAACGGTGCATCCGAAACAAATACGTTGTTCAACATGCCTGCAAATGTATCTTCAACAGGTTATTGGGTAAACGGTGTCGAAAAAGACGGTATTCTTGCAGACAATGCCGAAATTGTATTCAGTGGCTTGAATCCCGAAAAATCCTATGATTTTTATATGTTCGGTTCTTACATGAATACAACAGAAGTTCATGAAGCAGAATATTCGACCTTTGGAACTGTAGAAAATTACATCGGACTAAATGGCAACAACAATGATCAGTCGGTTGCTGAACTCACCTCGATATATCCCGATGCGGACGGACATATCCGATTTACAGTCACCCCTGGGGCTACAAGTGCGGATATCTACAAAATAGGTTATATCAATGCCATGGCCATTATGATTCCGGGGATTGTGAAAGTCATACCATTCGAACCTGTGGCAGAAGGCCCATGGGATGGCATTTCCATGATTGAACCTGCCCGTGACGTTTCCGGTAATTGTGTTATTTATACAGGAGCAGAATTAGCATGGGTAGCCAATCAAGTCAATCAAGGACATGCCATAACGGGTATAAAGATTGCCAAAGATATAGATTTAGGTAACCAACCATGGACTCCAATAGGATACGGAACTTATTTTACCGGAAAAATAGACGGACAAGGTTATCACATTTATAATATGTATATAAATAAAAGCGACCTTACTGAGAAATCGAACTTTGCAGGCTTCATAGGTGGTACAAACAGTGAGAGTTGTGATATTATTAATATCAACCTCTCAGGAAAAATCGACATTCCCGCATCAGTGGCTCAGAAAACCCAGGTCGGATCATTCGTCGGCAAAGCCAATGCCTTAGGAAATATGATTAATTGTCATAGCGATGTTGAAATTAATATCATGGGAGCACCGGCATATGTAGGTGGTGTATTGGCATTTATGAAAAATGCCAATATAAAGAACTGTTCATACTCAGGTAATATAACAATCGCGACATCCGGAAAAGTAACCAATGGTATCGGCGGTATTTTGGGATGTACAAATTCAAGTACTACCGGCATCGAAGCCGTTATTAACGGATGCTACTTTGACGGTAGTATTAAAAATAACGGTTCCGGAATCCCCAAATATGTAGCCGGAATCAATTCATATTCTAATTTGTCAAAAGCTGCCGAAACCATTACGAACAATTATGTTATCGGTACTATCGATTGCACGGCCACAGACCAAGGCACCGTTTATGGAAAAACCAACACGACAAATTTTGATTGTGAAAATAACTATTATTACGCCGACTACACCTTGACAGGCAAAGGTGGAATTCCTATGAAAATAGAAGAATTTCATTCCGGAGAAGTTGCCTATTTATTAAACGGTGATCAAATGGAGTTTCTTTTCGGACAAGAGCTTGATTCTGATGACAACATGCCGGTTGTCTATAGAGGTTCCAACAGAGTATACAAAACAATCTTTATGTATAATAACAACGAATATGCAGTACTTTATAATAACACAGAAATGAAGTTTCCCAAAAATCCTGTTCCTGATGACAGCCCGACATTCGAAGGATGGTATGATGAAAAAGGAAATCGCTATGACGGGAACTCAACTACCCAAACCGACCTAACACTCTATGCTAAAATCGTAGCAACAGGCACCGATAACCTAAAAACTAAAGATAAAATTAGCATCAATAATAATAAAATCGATATAAATTCGGAAAGTGAAATTGGCGACATCACTATTTGGAACATACACGGCACAAAAGTTATTAATAAAACGATCAGAGAGACAACCACAGAATTAGATATAAATTCATTACAAAATGGTATATATCTTTTTAAGAGCAAAAAGGATTGTATCAAATTCACAAAGAAATAAGATGAGAGAACTCGTAACTCAAATCACAATGTAATGTGTCCATAAACCAATATCCAAAATAAGAAAGGAGTTAATTTCGTACGTAATTCACGAAGGGCAAGTTCAATATGTTTTTCTACCGTACGTGCCGAAATATGCATTATTTCGGCTATTTCTTTTGCAGATTTATGTTCAAACCGACTCATTTTGAAAATGGCACGCCGTTTCTCCGGCATTGTTTCAATGGTATCCGCAATCGCTTTCTGCATTTCATTCCAAAACAGTTCGTTCTCTGCACTTGGAGTAACTACAGTGTCGTGTACACCATCTAAAAATCGGTCTACTATCTGGTTTTGCTTAGAACGAAAATGATTGTATACCTCATATTTAGCAATTACATACAAATAAGAGTGAATCGATAAATTGCTTTGTAATTTCTCCCTATTGACCCACACTTTGATAAATGTGTTTTGCGTAATATCTTCAGAAATCCATTCGTCCTTCACCAACCCGAATATAAATTGGTTGAAATGTGAATAGTATTTTATAAAAAGTTCTTCAAAACACTGTACATCCCCATTCTTTATGCCGGTTATCAAATCAGGTTCATTCATTACTATTATATTTAAGACTATACAAACATAACATTTTAATAATAAGAAAGAACAATTGTGCCGAACTTTTTCGTTCTCTGATATATTTGCAACTCTCCTATATATTACAGAAGTGTTAAGAAAGGTATAATACGTAATTCAAGGTGAAATATCTTCTCTGATTTTTCCTATTAATTGCGGAGTTACTCTAATATAACCATTCTTTTTATCTAAAAAAGAATCTCCACACTTAATATCTTATTTAAACAAATCATAACTATAATTTTTACTATATTTGCCCGAACTAATACTAATCAATTTTATTATGAGAAAACTTAACCAAGTACTTTTTGTGGTCGCTACATTGACTTTCACTTCATGCAACACGCAAAAGGAAGAAATCAATTATCAGGTAATCCCTCTCCCCCAAGAGGTCGTTGTTAATCAAGAAACTCCTTTCACCCTACAGGAAACTACAAAAATCCTTTATCCGGAAGGAAACGAACTGCTAAAACGAAATGCAGAGTTTTTATCCGGATATATCAAAGAGGCAACCGGAAAAGAACTCGACATTGCAACAATCACGTCGGAAAGTACACCACCCAATGCTATTGTCTTAGGATTGGACAAAAGTATCGTAGAAAAAGAAGGATACGAACTTACAGTATCTTCCCGGCAAATCACCATCAACGGGCAAACACCTAATGGAGTGTTCTATGGTATACAAACCTTGCGAAAGTCAATTCCGGCAATAGTTGCCGGTGCCAAGATCACACTTCCGGCAGTAACCATTAAAGACTATCCACGTTTCAGTTATCGAGGTATGCATCTCGATGTAGGACGTCACTTTTTCCCGGTAGAGTTTGTAAAAGAGTATATCGACCTGCTGGCTTTGCATAATATGAATACTTTCCACTGGCACTTGACAGAAGATCAGGGATGGAGAATTGAAATTAAGAAATATCCGAGATTGACAGAGATCGGCTCGCAACGTTCGGAAACAGTAATAGGACACAACTCCGGCCAATATGACGGAACACCTTACGGAGGTTTCTATACGCAAGAACAAATAAAGGAGGTAGTAGCCTATGCACAAGAAAGATATATTACCATTATTCCCGAAGTAGACCTGCCCGGACATATGCTTGCCGCATTGGCCTCTTATCCGGAATTGGGTTGTACGGGTGGCCCGTATGAAGTAGAAAAAACATGGGGAGTATTCCCGGATGTCATCTGTATCGGTAATGAAAAAGCCATGGTGTTTCTTGAAGATGTGTTAAGCGAGATCGTTGAGTTGTTTCCATCCGAGTATATCCACATCGGCGGTGATGAAGCGCCACGAGACCGTTGGAAAAAATGTCCGAAATGCCAGGCACGTATCAAATCGGAAAACCTAAAAGCCGACAAGAAACATACGGCAGAAGACCGCCTGCAAAGTTATTGTATGTCACGCATTGAAAAATTTCTCAATAGTAAGGGACGACGCATCATCGGATGGGATGAAATACTGGAAGGTGATGTAGCACCGAACGCTACCGTTATGTCATGGCGTGGAATGAATGGCGGTCTGGAAGCGGCCAAGCTAGGACATGACGTCATCATGACTCCCAATACGTATGTATATTTCGATTATTACCAGACGGCAGATACCAAAGATGAGCCGGATGCTATCGGTGGTTGTGTTCCTTTGGAGAAAGTATATAGCCTGGAACCCGTTCCAGCTTCACTAAATGAAAATGAAAAAAAACATATCATCGGTGTACAAGCTAACTTATGGACCGAATATATAGCCACCACCCAACAAATAGAATACATGGTGCTCCCACGTATGGCAGCCTTGGCAGAGGTGCAATGGACACTTCCGGAAAAGAAAGACTACCGCAACTTCACCAAACGCCTGCCACAACTTTTGGCGTTCTATGACCGTGAAGGTCTCAACTATGGCAAGCACGTATTTAATATAGACTCAAAAATCACGTCTGATCCAGAAAAAAAAGCAGTTATGATAGAACTGAGAACCATCGACGATGCACCTATTTACTATACATTGGACGGAACGGAACCGAGTGCAAAGAACGGAACACTATACAAAGAGCCGATAGCCGTTACACAAGCCGCTAATTTCAAAGCAATCGCCATACGCCCTAACGGTAATAACAGTAAAATCAAATCGGAACAGATCGATTTCAATAAAGCAACTTGTCGCCCCATCGAACTGAAAAACCAGCCGTCTCCTAAATATTCTTATGATGGTGCCATTGTGCTCGTAGATGGTTTAAAAGGAACAAATTCTTATGCCAGTGGACGTTGGCTCGGTTTCCCGGGAAAAGACGTCGAAGCAACCATTCATCTGGAAGAATCTACGGAAATAAGCCGGGTATCAACAGAAGCCATCATCGACCTCAGTGCCTGGATCATGGGAGCCTGTGGACTGAGTGTTGCCGTATCGGATGATGGAAAAGATTTCCGGGAAGTGGCTTCCAAAGACTATCCGATTGAAACAGGTTCTGCTGCTCCTAAAACAACTGAGAGTTACAGCGTAGAATTTCCTCCTGTAAAGGCAAACTTCGTAAAAGTCATTATCAAACATACCCCTGCTTTGCCGAAAGGACATACCGGAGAAGGAAAAGCTCCTTTCCTCTTTGTAGATGAAATAAGTGTGGAATAAGGAAGATGGGAGATAGAAGATAGGAGTAAGGAGTAAGTAGTCAAGTAGTCAAGTAGTAAGTAGTTAAGTAGAAATGATTTGTTTGATGTATTTGTCTTAACTATTTACTACTTAGCTACTTACTACTTACTACTTGACTACTTGACTACTCTATATAAATTATTCCGGCTAAAATTGGAAATAAATAAACGGCTGGATTTCACTGCTCTTCATCTGAATGACCAGATAAATCATAGCGACCATCAATACCGCCTTCCCGAGAAAGGGGAGACGGATTACTCCACGACAAACCGCATTCTCCCAACGATCGGGAGCGAAATGAAGTAGAAAGCCCAGCAACATCAAAGCAAAGACTTCCCAATATCCCTCGATTAATTGTGGAAAGAGTTGCGGACGGAACACCGTAAATATCTGCCTCAGCATATCCATTGAATTGTGTATATCGGCATTACGGAAGAAGATCCAGCAGAAACAAACGAAATGAAAAGTGATAATGACACCGAAAACACGGCGGATGCCATGACTCTGTTCCCCTTTTTTACGACCGGTAATACTCATCCAAGCTTTATGAAGTGCTAATGCCACTCCATGGAACATCCCCCAAAGAACAAAATTCCAGGAAGCCCCATGCCACAGTCCGCCCAAAAACATGGTAATAATCAAATTGAGATACTGACGAAACTTCCCGTGCCGGTTTCCACCCAACGATATATACAAATAATCACGCAACCAACTGGATAAAGAAATATGCCAACGTCTCCAAAATTCGGTAATGGAAGCCGACTTATAAGGGGAATCAAAGTTCATATTGAAATGAAAACCCAGCAAGAGCGCAATGCCGATGGCTATATCGCTATATCCGGAAAAGTCGCAATAAATCTGTAAAGCGTATCCATAAAGCCCCATCAGGTTCTCCACCCCAGAATAAAGAGTAGGATTATCGAATATGCGTTCTACAAAGTTTATGCTGATATAATCGGAGATTACTGCCTTCTTGAAAAGGCCGGCCACAATGAGGTATATTCCACGTCCGAACATTTCCTGCGACACATAAAGCGGCTTACGAATCTGAGGAATAAAATCGCGTGCCCGGACAATCGGACCGGCTACCAACTGCGGAAAGAAAGAGACATAAAAAGCATAATCCAACAGACTGGTCAACGGTTTTATCTCCCGCCGATAGACATCAATCGTATAGCTGAGCGACTGGAAAGTGAAAAAAGAAATGCCCACCGGCAAAAAAATATCAAGAGCCGTGAACTCCCCGCCCATCAATGAAGCAATCACCCCGCCCAAAAAGTTGGTATACTTGAAATAGCAAAGTAAACCCAAATTGAGACACAAACTCAAAAACACCCATGCTTTTCGCCCGTACTTACCGGTAGTACGATCCATCAAACGTGCAAATACAAAATCACCCACAGTGACAAATGCCAACAGGAAAAAGTACGTACCGCTACTTTTATAATAGAAATAATAAGAAAACAGGGTAACAAACAGAATACGTGCCGTGTATTTATATTGTAAAAACACATACACCACCATAAAGGCGGCAAACAGCCAAAGAAATATTCCACTGGTAAATATCAACGGAGCTTGCGGATCGTATGTAAACACTTCACAGAGGCGGCTAAAATCAATGTCAATGGGTAACATAATCGTTATAGGCTTTTATAAGGGCTTCGTATAATAAATTGCCTTGAAGAATATAGCCTTCAGGCATATAATGCACGTGGTCGGGACGCATCAAGCCGGCTTCCTGCCAGTTTTTACAGGCATGCCGGTTACCTCCAACCACATTGTACATATCCCACACAACCAAATGATGATCACGGGCATACTTCTGAATCATATTTACAGCAGTCACCGTCCGCGGATTCACAGCATACGTCCTGCGTCTCCGTTTCTGACGAAAACTTTCGTATGAGCCGGGAGGAGTGGTCAATAAAATCGGAACATCCGGCAAGCTGTCACGAATCAGTGAAATAAGTTCATCCATTTGATGATAATGCAAATTGGAGTTGTAACGCTTATTGTGGCTCTCGTTCGTCCCGAAAGAGAGTATCAATAGTTCCGGTTTCAAAGCGGCAATAGCGGCAATACGGTTAGGATGAGTAAAAGTAAGACAAGTCGCTCCATTGACTCCCATATCTGTATAAGATACCGCGCCGAATGTTTCGGCCAATCTTTGTCCGGTAGTCTGAGGATAGATATGCCCCCGGATATGACTGTCTCCAATATGCAGAATACGTACCGTGTCTTCCAGAATTCCTCCCTTCACCAAACGCAGATGCTCTAATACAGGAGATAAGATACCCAGGCTGTCAATAATCTCATTATATCCTACTTCCTTAAAAGTAGCAGGCAAATCCACCCGGACTTGTATTGTATCATAAAGCAGTTTCATCTCTTTCATCGGCTTGACGCTTTGCATCAGCTTACCTTTCACCGGACAAGCGGGTAAAGGGTCTTGTGCCAGAAGCTTCAAGACAGAAAGAAGACAAAACAACAATACGCACAAAAATTTATTCAGTCTCATAAGCATGTCTCCTGTCGTATTGTTCCTTTCCATAAATCAACGTTTCATAAAGCAATCCGGCCAGATACTTCCCTCCCCGGAAGTTGATATGCGTATAGTCATAATTGCCCATCGACGGCTTGGCGTGTACCAGCTTCGCCATGCTACCGTCTCCACCCATTGCCTCGAACATGTTCCAAAAAGCAATGCCACTCTCTGCTGCAATATTTTGCTGATAACGAATCAGATTCTTTACACCAGGCATTGTGCGTAATTCACCCGTATCCGTTTTATAATCACGGTCGCCAACACTGAGCAGCAAGAAACCGGATTGTGGAAAACACTTCTTCAAATGTTCAATAGCAGTAACCAAGCCCTTTTGATAACTGTCATAATTGTATCCGCGCTGGGTAGCCACATTCAAACCATATTGCAAAATGATAAGATCATAAGGGCGCTGCCTGTTAAATTCTTTCAGCATATCGGCAGGAATCGTCCGCAAAGAGAGACCGGAACTGCCACGCAAAGAGAAATTATCGACAACGATACCTTCCGTGCCATCCATAGCCATGCCGTAAAACAGAGTAGAATCTGCCCGGTTTATCGTCCAACGTATAGAACCGATACGACCGTCGATTTGTAGTTCCTGTAAATGCCCATTAGGAGCAAAACGGTGGTTTTGTATTTCACCGCGATTCACACGGACGGAAAAGTCGACAGTATCTTTAGTGTAGAAAAAGATAGATGCTTCCCGGCAAGTATCCAGTAAAGAAGCATATTTATTCTGTCCACGCAGTTCAACATATGCATTTTTACCGGGGATGAAATAATGCCCTGATATCCCCTGTTTCCGGCGATCAAAATAGACACTATCGGTTACGGCATGGCTCGACCACCCTTCAAAGGTATGCCGCACGGTAGGACGATACCCATTGGTCATGGAAGTAATAGTAACAAAACCTACTCCACAGCCTCCAAAACGCTTTTGCAACATCTCCCGCAAATCCGCAGTAAATATATCGGCTTCAATAAAAGAATCGCCGAAGACAGCGATACGTACCAGACGCCCTTTTGAAGAGACCTCATCCAACGCACGATAAAAAGGTGTCATACCACGTAAGGTAGAATCGCTGTAATCTTCTATACAAGTCATACCGGTGCGGCAAGTGTCTACAAAAATCGGCTTTACCGCCGGCACGGGAGGCAGACTATCTGTATCTAACTCTTCCATATCGGATTTAGACGGACGTACATCGCTTAACAAGTCCACCCGCCGCATGGTATGTCCGTCAATGGTTATAGCCGGTAACCAGTGCATTGCAATCAGAGCAATCATCACAAAGACAATAAGTCCTAACGAATATTTCAGATAATTCTTCATTGCACTCTCTTATTTTTATAAGGAGTTGCAAAGATAATGCAAACCGAGAGCAGAATAAAATGAACGAGTTCATTTTTTATGCCAAGATGCAGCTCATCTTTGCTTGAAACCAAAGATAGATAAACGCATAAAAAAAGGAAAATCCATATGATTCATGAGATTCTCCTTTCTTATGTTAATGATCGATACGAATCAGATCGTCCGTTCTATATTCCAAACAAATGCCCGCAGTCCGAGCTGTTCCGTTTGCAAATCCATTTTATGTAAAGTATCCAGTAGCGGATCTACCTTTTCGTCTTCAACTACCGACAAGATGGCCGAACACATACTTGGCCAGGCATGGCTTCCGAAGTGTGGGTCACCGGTCTTTGAGCCACGTCCCTGCACACGCTCCAAATAGGTAAAACCACGGCATCCTAAACGATCCAATAGAGCTATGATACGTTCATAATAGGCCTGGTCGAATGTTATTAATACTGATTTCATTATTTCATAGGGTTATTTATGAACTATAAGCCACAAGGGAGCAGCTTATAGTCCTATTTTGTTATTTCTTTATAATCTCGTCTTTATGCGCTTCGAAATAGACATCGAGTTCGCGTTTACGCTTCATTACCTTACGCTGATGCTTGATACCCGTACCGGCGAATATACAATACAGCGTCGGGATCAGAACCAGTGTAAGAATGGTAGATACCGTCAAACCGCCAATTACGGCAATTGCCATCGGGCTCCACATTTCCGAACCTTGTCCACCGCCAACTGCCATCGGAATCATACCGAGAACGGTTGTGGCAGTAGTCATCAATACCGGACGAAGACGACTCTTACCGGCGGTTACTACAGAGTGCAATACCGACTGACCGCGTTCACGGCACAACGTAATATAGTCAATAAGCACAATACCGTTCTTTACCACAATACCGATCAACATAATGGCTCCCAGCAAACTCATGACACTCAATGTACTGTTGGTAAAGAACAAAGCCATCAATACACCGCTGAATGCAAACGGAAGGGAGAACATAATGATAAACGGATAGGTCAACGATTCGAACTGTGCCGCCATCACGATGAATACCAGAATCACAATCAAGACTGCCAAAGTTCCCAAATCACGGAACGAATCCTGCTGGTCTTCATAGGAACCGGCCACCTGTATCGTCACTTCCGAAGGCATTTCCATTTTGTCAATGATCGCATTACCGGCATTCACCACGTCACCCAACGGTGCACCGGAAATAACAGCAGACACGGTAACAATACGCTCACGGTCTTTACGCTCGATAGTAGGCGGTGCAAAGCGTTCGACTACCGTACCGAGGTCTTTAATACGAACGGCCTCACCTTTAGCATTGTATACCAGAATGTTTTCAAGGCTTTCGAGACTCGTGCGATATTCAGGAGCATAGCGCACTTTGATATCATACTCATCTCCATCTTCACGATACTTCGAAGCGACCGCGCCGTTAATACGGTTCCGCAGATAAGTTGCGGCTGTAGAAAGATTCAATCCATGCAATGCTAACTTCTCACGATCAAAATCTACCTGATATTCCGGCTGGTAATCGCTACGGCTGATATTTACCTCAGATACTCCTTTCACATCCAGCAACTGACGTTTCAAACGGGCAGCCACACTATCGGTAGTAGCCATATCATAACCATAAATTTCAAAGTCGGCACTTGCCTGGGCAGACATACCGGTGTTACTACCACCAAGAATAACCTGCGCTTTACTGAACTCCGGATATTTCTTCAATTCCTCACGCATTTCATCACAGACCTGTTCCAGTGTAATATCACGATCGCCCGGATCCACCAAACTGATATTGAAAGAGATAATATGTGAACCGTTGTCCTGCATCGAAGCAAATGTATTATCCGAATCGGCCTGTCCTACAGTGTAGTTACATACTTTCATTATACCTTTGTAATGTTCCAACCAATAATTGGTCAGCTTCTCCGAAATTTCCTGTGCCAGTTCCTTACGGGTACCGATCGGTAATTCCAGTTTTACGGCAATACGGGCATTATCCTGTGCCGGGAAGAATTCCGTACCGATCCCTTTGGCACAGAACAAACTGGCAACAAAGAACACGATACAACCGATAACTATAACCGAACGGTGACGAACCGACCAGTTCAACATACGGGCATACCAATTATCCAAACCATCCAGTGACTTCTCGATAGGACGGTAGAACATCGTAAACGCTTTCGACTGTTTCTTCTGGAGCTTCAGCAACTGGGCGCAAAGCATCGGAGTCAATGACAAAGCAGACACGGTAGAGATAAACATGATAGCACACATCATCCATCCCAACTGTTTGAACATGACACCGGACATACCGCTCACCATTGTCAACGGGAAGAATACGGCAATCATCGTCAACGTAGATGCGATAACGGAAATAGCGACCTCATTCGTTCCATGAACGGCTGCCTGTTTCGGATCGGAACCACGCTCAATATGTGTAGTAACATTTTCCAATACTACAATGGCGTCGTCCACCACCATACCGATAGCAATAGAGAGCGAAGACAATGAAATGATATTAATCGTATTCCCGGTAATGGCCAGATAAATAAATGAGGCAATCAGTGAAAGCGGGATAGTGATACAAATAATCAGCGTAGCCCTCCAACGTCCCAAGAAAAGGAATACCACGATTACCACAAACAACAAGGCATAGAGTACCGTTTCAGCCAAACTGTCGATTGTATTCAAAATGTTATCGGAAGTATCTACGATAACCCCTAATTTTACATCACTCGGCAAATTCTTCTGCAAGCGGGGAAGCGCTTCATCCACCTTCTTCGAAATCTCCACAGAGTTGGCGCCGGATTGTTTCTGTACAACAATCATCGCACCCTTCACTCCGTTATTATAAGTTTCCTGTGCACGCTCTTCCACCGTATCCACTACACGGGCTACATCGCGCAAATAGATACTGGCACCATTATAGGTTCCCACCACAACATCCTCCAACTGGCGGGAATCTTGAAACTCACCCTCTACACGCAACGAATAAGTCTCATTACCAATATCAAAATTACCACCCGGAATATTCTTATTCTCGGCACCGATAATGGAGCTGATTGTCTCGACCGACAGATTATAAGCCTCCAGTTTGTTCGGGTCGCAATAAACCTGGATTTCACGTTGCGGCGCACCACTAATAGACACTGTACCTACACCGGGGATACGCGCCAAAGGATTCACAACGCGGTCATCCAATATCTTATAAAGTGCTGCCTGGCTTTCATTGGCCTGCACTGACAGCAGTACAATAGGAATCATGTCCGTACTGAACTTGAAGATGATGGGATTCTCCACATCATCGGGAAGCTGTGAACTTACCATATCGAGTTTGTCACGGACATCATTCGTCAATACGTCGATATCATTACCAAACTCGAACTCCAACGTAATCAGAGACATATTTTCTGACGACCGGGAAGTGATATGCTTCAAATTACTGACAGCATTCAACGTATTTTCCAACGGCCGGGTTACATTATTTTCTATATCCGAAGCACTGGCGCCCGGATAAGCGGTCATTACCATGATCGTATTCGTATCGATATCCGGATACAAGTCGATAGGCAACTTTGATAAAGAGAACAGACCAAAGATCACCACTGCAAGGAAGCAGAGGGAGGTCATAATCGGTTTTTTTACCGCTCCTTCGTATAAACTCATGTTATTTTAGTGATTAGTTGTTTAGTGATTAACGATCAATGAAAGCATATAACTATGCCGGCCACTTATCACTCATCACTAATCGTTAATACTTATTTTTCTACCTCTACTTCAGCACCGTTTATCAAACGTGTCTGCCCGGCAATCACCACTTGAGAGTTGTTGGGCACACCGGACTTCAACTCATATTCTGTACCCATACGACGTCCCAATTCTACCTTGTTGTAGGAAACTTTTCCATCTTTGTATACAAATACATAACGGTCACCGGAACCGGCCTGCTTCACAATAGCCAAATCGGGAACAACCACATTATCCTGGGTTCCGAAATTGAGAGTGGCACGGGCAAACATTCCCGGACGAACACGTTGGTCCTTATTCTCCAATTTAATCTCTACCGGGAAAGTACGGGTAGCTGCATCTACCGTCGGATAAACCAAGCTGATCTTTCCTGCAAATTCTTCGTCTCCGTATACATCGAGTTTTACAGAAACGGGAGCGCCTTTCTTCACCTTTGTAAAATAAGTTTCAGAAACATTGATCATCAATTTCACCGGAGTAATCTGTTCTACTACTAATACCGGATTTCCACCGCTATACATATCACCGTTGTCATAATTACGCGCGGTAACCACACCATTAATGGGGCTAACCAATGTGGTATTCTCCATCAGGTTTTTATAAGCGGTTTCCTGTACTTCAAGTGCCATTTTCAAAGCGTCCCACTCCGATTTAGAGGTACCGCCCACTTTATAAAGTTCATCGGCACGATTAAATTCGAGACGTTTGTTTTCAAGCTGCAATTTCATCTGTTGCAGATTGGCAGCATCCATCAGTACCAATTTCTGCCCTTTGGAAACGCGATCGCCAACTTCAACAAAAATCCGGTCGATTCTTACTGGAGACGATGGTGCTATATTATTCTTGACTTCTGCTTCTACAGTTGCCGTGTATTCTTGTATCTGATCTACAGGGCGTGCCGTTACATCTGCCAATTTCACTCTTGGTTTTTCTTCTACTTTTTCAGCAGCCTTCTGTTCATTTCCTCCAGTACATGAGCCCAACAGCGTAAGGGCAAACAGGGCTACTAATTGGATACTCTTTTTCATATCGTTTTCTATGTTATTTTATTTTTCTGATTTATTCTGTTATCTCTTCTCTTCCTAATACCTGGTCAAGGTCTGCCTTAGATACCAGATAATCATAAATTGACTGGTTGTAAGTAAGTTGTGCCTGAGTCAACGCCACTTCCGAATCGTTCAATTCAAGAATAGTCCCCTTACCTACTTCGTAACGTTTCTGCGCAATCAAACGCCCTTTTTCAGCCTGAACAATATTTTCTTTATTACTGACTACCTGCTCGGTACTCGCTGCCATATTATCGAGATAACTGGTGGCTTGCATCGTCAATTGACGTTCCGTATTCACACGATTCTCAGCCAATTGCTGTATCTGGATCTTTGTCTGTTTCACTTTCGTAAAGTTACTTGCTTTGAACAAAGGAATACTCAAACTCAATCCGACCGTTGAATAAGGGAACCACTTATAATGCGCCATCTTAAAATCATTGTTCAACGAAGTATACATATAGCTGAACGATGCCGCCAACGTAGGCATGAAGTTTGTACGCAATAATGACAGGTTCTTTTCCAACAAAACACCGTTCATATCCATCTGCTTCAAGCTGCTATTATTCTGCAAGCTCAACGGATCAGCGCTTAACTGACGACGAAACATGACCATTTCATAGTCTTTCAAATTACCCTCGACTGCCACAGGAATATCCGTATTCATCCCCATCAACACCTGCAATTGCAATCTGGCCAGATTAATGCCGTTACGGGCGGAAACAACCCCCGGCTTCAAACTACGTACCTGCACATCTGCACGAATCTTATCGTATTCGCTCACAGTTCCCTGTGCATATTTAGCACTCACTACCTCAAAGTTAATCTCTGCCTGATTGTAGCTCTGCAACATTACTTCATAGCTATCCTGCGCCAACAGCAATTGATAGTATGCTTTCGTCACTTGGTTTATCAAATCCAATTTGGAAGAACGGGCCTTTTCCATAGCCAGATCCACATCTGCTTTAGTCAGATTTATACTCTTATAAAGAGCCGGTGCAAAAATCGGCAGATTCACCGTCAATCCTCCACTGTAAGAGTTGTCCGAACCGACCTGAATAGTTTGCGCCTCGCCTGCGAAGTCCATCACCATGGTCTGTTTTTTCAGGGTACGCGAGTAGCTTCCTGACAATGCCACTTCCGGAAATAATCCTCCATAAGCTTCCTTCTTTGCTTCTTTTTTCAATTGGATTTCCTGATCGGCCACCCTCATGGTGGGATTCTCGCTCAGTGCAATCTCCAACGCTTTATCCAAAGTCAAGGTCAAGGTATCTTTTACCTCTTGCGCCCGTACCAAGCCACCAGTAAAGACAGCCAGCACTACAGCCAGAAGTATCTTCTTGCCCAATAATTTTCTCATTCTGTTCATAAAATCAATTTTCTACTTTTTACATTTTAGTTGTTTATCAATCCGAAAGGGTTATTTTCTGCGCGCTCTATTCTATTTTTCCGATATTCCTGTATAAATGTTTCCAATACTTTTGCTCCTTTTTCCGTAGCAATTCCCCTGATAAAAGTGAACATTATAGATTCATAAACTTCCAAAAAAGGATATTCACTACAAATATTCGTATTCAGCAATAAATCAAATTGCTCACGAACCAACAAATTGATAATCGCAAAATTGACATCATCACGAAATATCCCCTGCTCTACTCCGGACTTGAAGAAAGCAATCGTACTTTCCGACTCTTTTTCGCGACTGTTCTTCATCATATTATATATACTGGGGTATTTCTTCAGATCTTCAAAAAAACGCTTGTTGGTCTTATGAAACATCTCGATACTTTTCTGGAAACAGACTAAAATAACTTCCAGTACATTAGTCGATTCAGCAAGGAGATTTTCCAGAAACTCATTCTTATCAACTTGATTTTTCAAAAGAACCTCTCTCAACAGAGTTTCTTTGTCCTCAAAAACTTCATAAAGCGTACGTTTCGATATACCTAACGAAGTGGCAATATCATCCATCGTTATGCTTTTAATACCATGTGCAGTGAATGCTTCGGTCGCCTTCACAATAATTCTATCCCTCAATTCCGCTCTGTTGGAAGTTTCTTTTGCGTTATCACTCATCATCCGTTTCTTTATAATTAGACTTCTAATTGCCAATGATTCCATAATTTATAAATAATGGAAGCGGGACAAAGATAGATAGAAAACTCAGATTACGAATTTAGTTTCCATATAAATCCCCTACATTTGATAATTATTATAGGTTAATAAGCAATCTGAAAACAAGTGTTAACATTTAATCTATTGCAAAAATAGAAAAACGACTATACGCCGAAAAAGTTTTCTCGTCGACATAAGGGTAATAATCGACAAACAACGGATATATTCCGATAAATCACCGGGATATATCCGTTGTTGTTTTCTCAGTATCGAGTGTTGTTTGCACGCAAAAAAGAAAGCAGTTTTCAATAATCGAACTTTGTACGATTGAGGAAAGCGACTGTTTTATGAATCTCTTTGTACATTACAATATCGTCTTTAACAAAAGGAACCTCCTTACGATACTCGGTAAGGAAACGCTCCAATCTCGGAGAGGTTTTCTCCGGACGCCGGAATTCAATGCCTTGAGCGGCATTCATTAGTTCAATGGCCAGAATATGCTCCAGATTGTCCATTACCTTATATAGCTTCGTAGCAGCATTGGCCCCCATGCTGACATGGTCTTCTTGTCCGTTGGAGGAAACAATGGAATCACTGGATGCAGCATAGCAGTACATTTTATTCTGACTAACCATTGAGGCGGCTGCATACTGAGGAATCATAAATCCGGAATTGAGTCCGGGATTGGCCACCAGAAATTCCGGCAATCCACGGAGCCCCATAATAAGTTGTGCTATACGGCGCTCGGATATATTTCCAAGCTCGGCAAGGGCGATGGCAAGAAAATCATAGGAGATGGCAAGAGGCTGGCCATGAAAATTTCCACCGGAAATGATACGGTCGTCATCGGGAAAAATGGTGGGATTATCCGTTACGGAGTTAATTTCGGTCAGTAGCACGGAAGCGACATAACGGATGGCATCTTTGGTAGCACCGTGTACCTGCGGAATGCAACGAAACGAATAGGGGTCTTGTACATGTTCTTTGGGTCTGGAAATGAGTTCACTACCTTCAAGAAGAGTACGAAAGGCTTCACCGGTTTCTATCTGCCCTTTATGCGGACGAATCTGCTGGATACAGTCCATGAAAGGTTCTATCCGGCCGTCAAAAGCCTCAAGAGAAAGGGCGGCTATGAGATCGGCTCTTTTAGAAAGCCGGAAGGCCTTAAGAATAGCAAACACACCGTTGGCGCTCATAAACTGGGTTCCGTTGAGCAGGGCAAGCCCTTCTTTACTCATCAGTTTCACCGGTTCCCAGCCAAATTCATCGAGCACACTGATAGCTTCACGCTTCTTGCCTTTATAATAAACATCACCAACTCCGATCAATGGCAAAAAGAGATTGGCCAATGGCGCCAGATCACCGGATGCTCCCAATGACCCACGGTCGTAAACGATGGGCATTACATCGTTATTAAAGAAATCTAAAATACGCTGCACAGTAATTACCTGTACACCACTATGTCCCAATGAAAGGGCATGAGCCTTAAAAAGCATCATTAATTTAATAATCACCGGACGAATTTCTTCGCCGACACTGCATGCATGACTCTTTATAAGGTTCTCCTGAAGAGTACCCAACTCATCAGGAGAGATGTTTTTATTGCACAACGAACCGAAACCGGTAGTTATACCGTAAAGAGGGGTGTTGGAAGCAGCAATCTTCTGATCCAGATAATCGCGACATTTCTGAATACGCAGTTTGGCTTCGGGAGCAAGCTCCAGTTTCAGATTTTCATTGATAATTCGTTCGATAATATCGAAAGTAAGTTCACCGGAACCTACATAATAAACGTTATTCATACTCTTAAATCCTGATTGACTATATCCAGTAATTCTTTCTCTTTTTCACAGGTCTTACGTTCCAGTTCATCGGCTTCGGACTGGAGTTCTGCGACAAATGCTTTATCTTTTAATGTTCCAAGATTTATACGGACATTCATCAAAGCTCCCAGTACGGCAGACCGGGCGGACATCATAGCAACACAGGCATCAGTCACCGCATTTCGGTTGCCCAGTCTGGCCACATCGGCAATAATAGCCATTAGCTCATAAGCATTGCGTGCCACCTGCATAGGCACGAGAGCGGCAAACCGTGTTGCTTCCTGGATGGCAGCGCTACGGGCACTCTTTTCGCTCTCTGTCGATTTAGGCATCCGAAAACAATCGAACACTTTATTATAGGCCTCAGAATCACGATCGACATCAATCAGAAACTCCTCTTTCTGACGAATGGCAAGAGTCCGGATACGTTGCATCTGTTCTTCATTCTCTTCATATCCTTTCTTACCGACAGTCAGCCCTGCAACCATAGCTGCCAATGCGGCTGCTATAGCACCGTTAAGAGCGGCAATACTGCCACCACCGGGAACCGGATCACTCCCGGCCACTTTAGCCAGAAAATCTTTGACGGTTGAATCTACTAACATAGTTATTTTCTTTTTTATTTTTATCATTAAACTACGGGATAAAGAACTCCGTTCTTTATCGTGGTATTCACACAATTCATACCTATATAATAAGGTAGAATATTATAATCTGTTGAGTCGAGTACTACAAAATCACCCTGCTTGCCGACCTCGATACTGCCGATTCGGTCTGCACGATTCAATGCGGCAGCCCCATTCAGGGTAAGCGCAGTGATGGCTTCTTCGATAGTAAAGCCCATATAAATGCAGGCCAAAGCAAAAGTGAGAGGAATAGAACCGGAAAAACAACTGCCGGGATTGAGATCGGTTGCCAAAGATACAGCACAGCCGGCATCTATCATGTCTCGCCCGCGGGCATAAGGTTCTTTCAGGGCAAATGCAGTCAGAGGAAGCAAGGTAGCCACCACTCCGGCATCGGCCATAGCACGAATACCGGCATCAGAAGCATGCAGCAAATGATCGGCGGATAAGGCTTTTAGCTCGGCAGCCAACTCGGCACCACCTAAAGAAACAATTTCGTCGGCATGGAGCTTCAACAAAAAGCCTTGTTCTTTGGCAGCAGCAAGCAGACGCCGGGATTGTGCGATGGAGAACACACCTTGTTCACAGAATACATCACAACATTCTGCCAGTTCATTCTCACGAACCAACGGAAGCATTTTGTCGATAAGAAAATCGATATACGCATCGCTTTCTCCCGCATACTCCGGTGGCAAAGCATGTGCACCCAAGAAGGTGGAAACAATATCCACCCGCTTGTGTTCATCATTATTCAAACTGCGCATGACTTTCAACTGCAACAGTTCGGTCTCGCGATCGAGCCCGTAACCACTCTTACCCTCAACCGTGGTAACCCCCATCGTGCTCATCTTTCTCAGAAAACTTTCCGCTTTGGTACGCATCTTTATAAAGTTCAGCTCACGGGTTGCTTTCACTGTGCTGGCAATTCCTCCCCCACGCTGCATAATGGACATATAGCTTTCACCTTTCAGCCGCCAAGAGAACTCTTCGGCACGCTCGCCACCAAAAACAAAATGGGTATGTGAATCTACAAAACCGGGTAACAAGCATTTCCCACGGGCATTATAGTGCCAATAACGGTGATAAAAGCCATCACGCTCCTCACCGCGATTTTCACCGACATAAGTGATAATGCCATCGGTCACTTCCACCGTTCCGTTTTCAATTACATGCAACCGGGACATTTCCTTCCCCTTTCGAGCCGAGAATCCTAGAGGGGTCACAACCTTTGCATTAAATATTATCAGGTTTTCACTCATTATAGTTCATTATTATCAGAACACAAATTTACCTTCTCCTATTCTTCCATAATCCGCGCTTCAAGCACTTGCTGCATCGAGAAGTTCTCTAAACCGAGGTAGTAGGAAGCCGTATCTATCAATGCTTCCATCGGAACAAGACCGATAATCTCGCTACCCACAATACTGACGCCATACCGACGGGCTTCAATACGTACCAGTTCGAAAGCACGATAAAGGGCGGTTTTCGTATAATCGGTCATATTAATGGAAACTTGTGTTATTCCACGGTCTTTCAATTCAACTCCCATAGCCTTGCAGTAACGCAAACCACCGCCGATAAAACGGATTTTCTTGGCAATGTCATGGGCAATCTCCAAATTAGGTGTACTGAGATTGATATTGTAAGCTACCAATGGCATACGGGCACCGATGGCGACAGTTCCGGCAGTCGGATGCCGTTCAGCAGGGCCGAAATCAGGAGTCCATTCGGGAAGTTTGATCTTTTCAGCCATGCCTTCAAATTCTCCTTTGCGAACAACTGCCAGATTCTCACGATGAGGGGCGGAAGCAGACTTTTCATAAAGGAAGACGGGAAGGTGGTAGAGTTCTGCTACTTTCGCCCCCACTTCTTTGGAAAGGGCGATGGCTTCCTCCATAGTAACATTCTTTATCGGAATAAAAGGAACAACATCAACGGCTCCCATGCGTGGATGTTGTCCGGTATGATGATTCAGATCGATAAGTTCAACGGCAATCCCGATGGCTTCGATCACAGCATCACGTAGTGCCGCCGGCTCACCGACAAGGGTTACGACCAATCGGTTATGATCTTCATCATTACTGTAATCAAGCAGTTTCACGCCGGAACGGGCCCGGAATGGGGATACTATTTTATCTATTTTCTTTAGGTCGCGTCCCTCGCTGAAGTTAGGGACACACTCAATGATTTTATTCCAATTCATAGTTGGGTAATTAATTTATTAATAAGTTCTTCATCTGCTACGTAAGGCATGGTAATGTGATAACTATCACCGTGGGTCGTGTTAAAAGTTTCACTCGTCTCCATGGCATGCTCGTTACGGGCCCACGAACGGCGGGCCACACCTCCCATCACGTCCCAAAGCATGGCCGAACGCAGAATCTCATCGACACGTTCGCTACCATCGCACACCATACCGAATCCGCCGTTTATGGCCTTCCCGATGCCTACTCCTCCCCCATTATGCAAGGCAACAAGACTCATGCCCCGTGCACAGTTACCGGCAAAACACTGTACGGCCATATCAGCCATCACATTACTTCCGTCTTTGATGTTGGAGGTTTCACGGAAAGGAGAATCTGTACCGCTGACATCGTGATGATCGCGCCCCAACATGATAGGACCGACTTCGCCCCGCCGCACCATTTCATTGAAACGAAGAGCGATGTTCATCCGTCCCACTGCATCCTGATACAAAATACGGGCTTGAGTGCCCACCACCAGACGGTTCTTCTCAGCATCACGTATCCAGTTATAATTATCCAAGTCTTGCCCTCGGCGATTCACATCAATACATTCCATCGCAGCATGATCAGTCTTTATCAAGTCTTCGTGCTTGCCGCTCAAGCATACCCAACGAAAAGGACCATATCCATAATCAAACAACTCCGGCCCCATAATATCTTCCACATAACTGGGCCAGATAAAACCATCCTTTTCGTCCGTACCATTCCGGGAAATTTCCCGGATACCGGCATCATAAATGGCTTTCATAAAAGAATTTCCATAATCGAAGAAATAAGTGCCACGAGCCACGAGTTTCTTTATAACTTCAAAATGGCGGCGCAAGGCCTGGTTCACCAAAAGACGAAATTTTTCGGGAGATTCATGCAACATCCGGGTGCGTTCCTCAAATGTCAGTCCGGCAGGACAATAACCTCCTTCGTAAACAGCATGGCAGGAGGTTTGATCAGAGAGCAATTCAATCGATATATTTTCTTTTTCCGCATATTCCAGCAGATCAACCACATTACCATGATAAGCGACCGAACAAGGCTCTCGACGCTCCATCGCCTCATATACGATACGGAACGCTTCAACTATACAATCGGTAACATGCCCTACCCATCCCTGTTTGTAACGGGTTTCGATACGCGAAGCATCCACTTCGGCAATGATACAGGCGGCTCCGGCAATTTCCGCCGCTTTGGGTTGTGCCCCGCTCATTCCTCCCAAGCCGGAAGAGACAAACAAATGTCCGCGCAAATCTTTATCTTGAGGAATACCGAGTTTCATCCGTCCGGCATTCAATAAAGTATTGAAAGTACCGTGCACAATACCTTGCGGCCCAATATACATCCAGCCACCGGCCGTCATCTGCCCATAATTGGCCACTCCCATCTGCATGGCGATGTGCCAGTCACGCTGATTATCAAACTGCCCCACCATCATGGCATTCGTAATAATCACTCGCGGAGCATCGGGGCGCGAACGGAATAATCCCAACGGATGTCCGGACTCGATTACTAAGGTTTGTTCCTGTGTCAGTTCTTCAAGATATTGCTTTATAAGACGATACTGCATCCAATTCTGGCATACTTGTCCGGTTTCACCATAAGTAACAAGTTCGTAAGGGTAAAGAGCGATATCGAAACAGAGGTTATTATCAATCATCACTTGAAAGGCTTTCCCCTCTATGCACTTTCCCCGATATTCATCGATAGGTTTGGCTTTCAAATCTCCTGTGGGACGGAAACGATAACCGTAAATTCTTCCACGAGTACGAAGTTCTTCCATAAACTCTGGAATAAGTTGTTCATGAAGTTCGGTAGGAATGTAACGTAAAGCATTCTTCAAAGCCATGACCGTCTGTGCCGGGGTAAGAGTATAGCCGCGATCCGGTGCTCGCCGTATGCCTTCCACAAAAGCCGGATAGGCAGGCAAAGTGTTGCTGAGAGTTATTTTCATAATAAACGATGATTAAGGATTACAAACTGTCAGTTTTTACAGCCTGATAACTCTCCGCAAGATAAATAAAAGAGATGGAATTACAAAGTATTCGGAATATTTATTATCAAAAAGATTATTTATCGAGTTCCTTAAGCAACTGCAGATACTTGCCGGTGGTCTTCGCCGACTCACTGTTTTCCTTCAAATATTCCTCTTTCCACTCGGGATACGACTCCAACAAAGCACACATACGATCCTTTCCGACAAAATCTACTTTACCGGTAGTTGCATCGATCTCGTAATACACTCGTTTCGAAACCAAACCCGAAGCTGCAATGGCATCACCGACCGATCCCCCTAATGTAACATCCATCGTCACTGACGAACCGCCTGCAACAGATCCCAAAGGTACTGCACTAAAAAAGACATTCCCGTCAAGCCACATAGCAGGAGCATACCAACCGCCGAAGCGTAAACGTTTATAACGCAACTTCTTGCAATTAACATAAAGTGATGTATCCGACTGTACCGCATAACAACGCCCTTTCAGATACTTACACAATGCTTTATTATCATCGGCACTGATTTTATAATCGGCCCCTCCAGACAATGAAATCTGATTCTTCGTCCGTTTTTCGATTTTCAACGCCGCCACCGTATCCCCCTTATGGGCTAACAAATCTTTTAAGGTGGAATAAACAATATCTTGTGCAGCCAGATGCAGTCCCACAAGAGTCATAAAACAAATAATCCACAGTTTCTTCATAAGCATCTCCTTTCACTGGCATTAATCGTTTGGAAAGTTACACCATTTGACTTACTGAAGCAAGTTTTCAAAGCAAAAGTTTCAAAAAAAAAGGGAAAAGCTTGATAGAAGCCGCAGATTATAGTATCTTTGTATCACTATTTATAAAGTATATTAAGATTTAAATAGGATAAAAGGAAAAGGTTGCGGCTTTTTCCTTTTTTATTTTACCTACCGGAGAAAAAACTAATATACCGGATATCCGAACAAGATTTCTACCATAGTTTTGTCATTTTTAATGCCGTCTTACGACTAATTAGATAGTATGTCAAGAGTAATCACATTACTTATCAACCCACTTCACATACTATGTGACGAAAAAATTGAGAACGACTTTCGAAACAGATAGGCTTTAGTTAATAAAAAGTAAATCTACTCTTGACAAAAACAAGCTTAATACAGCCTGACTGTTAATATAGTACATTTGTAAAAAACAATAAAGCGGTAATGAAACAATTAGATGACATCATTCAAACTTATCAGAATATCATTAGAGAAACAGAACAAAAGCTAAGTAAAGAGAAACGACGTATCTACCGTATCAGTACTTTACGATTCATTCTTTTTATTGCAGGAATTGTAGGAGTCATTCATTTCTGGGAAAACGGATGGCTCATCGTAACCGGAATAGCTGCCATCACTTTTCTTCCTTTCATCTTTTTGGTAAAGCTCCACAATCGTCTGTTTTATGAAAAAGAATATCTTGAAAAAAAAATAGAAATAAACCAGCAGGAACTGCAAGCTATAAATTACGATACTTCTTCTTTTGACGGTGGGAAGGAATTTATCGATCCGGCGCATCTTTATTCGTATGACTTAGACGTATTCGGTGAACACTCACTTTTCCAATACATTAATCGTACATCAACCGATCTGGGTAAAAAGCGCTTAGCCCACTGGCTTAATAATCACTTGGAAAGTAAAGAAGAAATAGAAAAACGGCAAGAAGGAGTAAAAGAACTGACCTCGGAATTTGAAATGCGGCAGCATTTTCGTATCCTCGGCTTATTGTACAAAGGGAAATCTGCAGATGAAAAAGAGATAATAGCCTGGGCCGACAGTCCGAGTTATTATCGAAATCGCATCTTGCTACGAGCACTTCCCATCATTGTTCCTGTAACTAATATTATACTTATTACGTTGGCTATCGCAGGTATAATATCCAGTACAATACCAAGTGTGGCCTTTGTAGGATTCTTTTTGCTCAGTTTGGCTTTTTCCAAAGGCATTACCAAAATACAAACCCTATATGGCAAGAAACTTCAGATATTGGCAACATATGCTAATCTTATCCGTATAATAGAAGAAAAAAGCCTACAAAGCACCGTTCTTCAGGAAATACAACAATTGGTAGGCGGCAAAAAACAAACTGCATCGCAAGCTGTTAAAAAACTCACAGCTCTAATGAATGCCCTCGACCAACGCGGCAATATGCTGATGTCTTTTGTTCTCAATGGCTCGTTGTTTTGGGAACTGAGACAAATCATGAGAATTGAAGCCTGGAAAGAAGATCATGCTTCGGAGCTTCCGTCTTGGCTCAAAGCCATTGGAGAAATAGATGCTTATTGTTCATTGGCTACTTTCGCCTACAATCATCCGGAATATATCTATCCGGAAATCAGTTCGCAACCTTTTGAGATGACAGCTAAAGCACTCGGGCATCCACTGATGAATCGGGATAAATGTATTCGCAATAATATAAATATCACCAAACGCCCATTCTTCATTATCATTACCGGAGCCAACATGGCAGGTAAAAGTACTTATCTCCGTACCGTAGGAATCAACTATCTGCTTGCCTGCATCGGTGCTCCCGTATGGGCCGAACAAATAAAGCTATACCCTTCTCGATTGATTACCAGCCTGCGCACCAGTGACTCACTCACAGACAACGAATCCTATTTCTTCGCCGAATTAAAACGGCTGAAACTGATTATCGACAAGCTAAATGCCGGTGAAGAGCTATTTATTATCCTCGATGAAATTTTAAAAGGTACAAACTCTACCGATAAACAGAAAGGCTCCTTTGCCTTAATCAAGCAATTCATGACCCTACATACGAATGGTATCATAGCTACTCATGACCTAATGTTAGGTACTCTTATCGATCTCTTTCCGAGCAACATTCGCAATTACTGCTTTGAAGCAGATATTACAAACAATGAACTCACCTTCTCTTACCAAATGAGGAATGGTGTTGCACAAAATATGAATGCATGCTTTTTAATGAAAAAAATGGGGATAGCCGTCATAGACGACTAATCCCCATTCCCTGCAAATTAAAGTTAAGCCTTAGCGTAACTTACATTTTGACAGAAAAGCAGCTACAGCAGATGCCTCTCCATTCGTAAAATACTGCACTGAAGTTATAGGATTATATGTATAAGGTACAAACTGGAACAACTGCACAGCCGCAAACTTCTTATCTTCGGAAAGTATTACATCCATACGGATGTTCCCACTACTCTCACTTTTCAGCATCGTATCAACAGGAAACATACCAGATTTCACCATTTCCTTCAATTGATCCATATATTTCAAATCAAAAAATATACTTTGTTCTTTTGCAACACTACCAGTAGGTAGATAAACAACCTCTTTTGATTTCCAGAACAAACGGAAAATACCAATTAAGAACATTCCGGAGCCTATAACCATTAATCCCATACTTAAGGTAGAAGAACGGTCTTCCATCTCAAAAGTAGAGACAAAAGCTAATACACCAACAAGTAAAATTAAACCAGAAAAAATAACTCCAGAAAGACTTGTACGTTTTACAATATCAGGATGAGAAGATGCAAAAATCGTTGCATCGATAGTTTGAGTTGCCATATTATAATGAGTTTAATTTATTAGTAGAATAAAAAATAAGATAAATAATAACACATATATTTGATGCATTATCCAAAATAAAACAGAACCAATAAATTAAAACAGCTAAATAATAATACGCCTTAAAGTAAAGACATAATATTCACTCGACGGGTGACAATAATAAGAAGTAGTAGTACCATATAGTCGCCCACGATGCTGCACCAAAACAGCTTCTCGCGATGAAAGCTTCAGAGCCAAGGCTTTCAAGGACATTGAATATTCAAGTAGATTAATACGCTGTATACGGGAAGTCATTATCTGATGGGATTGAACTGCACTTGACAACTCACCTTCAGGGAAATAAGGCAATTGAGCACTGGTCACTTTCTGCGAATATGCCGTATAAGTAAAATCATATTGACCTTCCACCGGTATTTCAGTGAAAAGATTGCTCGCTACACAATGAAGTGTTACAGCAAACAACAAAAACAATATTACCTTTACAAATTTTGCCATATCTCCCTGCAAATATAACAGAATATCCAATCCGAATGTTCAGTGAAAGAGTTAATTAAAGTATCTTTAGAATTGAAAACAAAAAAGGTCACCTTTTTCAAGGCAACCTTTTCTATATCTATAAGAACAATTACTAAATTATTCTGCCGATTCAGCTTTAGGTTCTTCAGTTGCAAGAACTTCAGCAACAGGAGCAGCCTCTGTAGCGGCTTTTTTCGAACGACGAGTACGAGTAGCTTTCTTTGCAACTTTCTCTTTTGCCATGTTTTCGTTGTAATCAACAAGTTCAATGAAGCACATTTCTGCATTATCACCTAAACGATGACCAGTCTTGATAATACGAGTATAACCACCCGGACGATCTGCAATTTTCACAGAGATTTCCTTGAACAATTCTGTTACAGCAATCTTATCTTGCAAATTGCTAAATACAACACGACGAGAGTTTGTCGTGTCTTCTTTAGACTTTGTGATCAAAGGCTCAACAAATTTCTTCAACGCCTTCGCCTTTGCTACAGTCGTAGTGATTCTTTTGTGCTTGATCAAAGAACAAGCCATGTTAGATAACA
>OHPW01000184.1_pt1 | contig 51631 bp, 56 predicted proteins | sample 1577771 | NCBI WGS metagenome assembly OHPW01 (sample SAMEA3879608, study PRJEB24766) | human gut metagenome | biome: human-associated habitat; feature: feces | place: USA | collected 1985/1987
GGAGGGGGGAGTCGAAACACCCCTCCCTGCCTCTGGCCCGCGCGGAGCGCAAGCCACTTGACCAAAAGAGAAAACATCCCCCGCGCCACCAGCGCGCGATCCCACTTAAAGAAAGCTTAGCCCTGCCGCAACAGGCATCGCGTTCCAGCAAATAGCGAAAATGCATGGATTTGATGATACAAGAAGTATAAGGAGGCCCACTATGTCCAACATCGTCATCATTGGTTCCGGCCCGGCGGGAGTATCTGCTGCGCTGTATACCGCCCGCGCCGGGGTGGACACCACCGTCCTCACCCGGGGGCCGGGTGCGCTCGACCGCGCCGAGGGGATCCAGAATTACTACGGCTTCGCCGCTCCCATCTCTGGTGCCGAGCTGGAGCGGCAGGGCATCGAGGGGGCCAAGGCGGTGGGCGTCAAGTTCGTCACCACCGAAGCCGTGGGCCTGACCTATACCGATAAACTCACGGTGGAGACGCTCGACGGAGATTACCCGGCGGATGCTGTCATCCTCGCCACCGGTGCAGCCCGGGCCGTGCCCCGCATCCCGGGGCTGGCGGGTCTTGAGGGCCACGGCGTCAGCTACTGCGCCACCTGTGACGCCTTTTTCTATCGCGGCAGGGACGTGGCGGTAGTGGGCAGCGGCGAATACGCCCTCCATGAGGTGCAGGCCCTTCTGCCGGTGGCGTCCAGCGTCACCCTCCTGCTGAACGGTGCGCCGCCGGCGGCCCAGTTCCCGCCGGAAGTGACCGTCCGGCCCGAAAAGATCGACGCTGTCCTCGGCGAGCAGAAAGTCACCGGCGTCCAGCTGGCGGGCGGCGAGGTCGTGGAGCTGGCGGGTGTGTTCATCGCGCTGGGCGTTGCGGGCAGCACGGAGCTGGCCCGGAAGATCGGTGCAGCAGTGGAAAATAACCGCATCGTCACCGACGGGAAGATGCAGACCACCGTTCCCGGCCTCTACGCCGCCGGAGACTGCACCGGAGGGCTTTTGCAGGTGGCAAAGGCCGTCTATGAGGGCGCGCTGGCAGGCACCGAAGCCGCCAAGGCCCTGCGAAAGGAGTGAGCCAAGATGCCGGAAGTCCTTCCCATCCCCCGATGCGGGGAGCACCGCCAGTGCCTCGCCTGCGCCTTCCCCTTCTGGGACAAGCTGACCGCCGACCAGCAGGAGCTGCTCTGCCGCGCCACCCGGCCTGTGCGTTACCGCAGAGGCGAGCGCGTCCACAGCCCGGTGGAGAACTGCGTGGGCATCCTGCTGCTGCGCACCGGCCAGTTCCGGGCCTACCTCCTCTCCGACGATGGCCGGGATGTGACCCTCTACCGCCTCTTCGGCGGCGAAATTTGTATCCTCTCGGCCTCCTGCGTGATGGATTCGGTGAACTTCGACCTCTATATCGACGCCGAGGAGGACACCGAGGCTTACTGCATCAGCGCGGGCGTCTTCCGCAGCCTGATGCAGCAGAACGTGGAGGTGCGGTGCTTCGCCTACCAGATGACGGCCGAGCGCTTCTCCGACACCATGTGGACCATGCAGCAGATCCTCTTCATGAGCGCCGACCGGCGGCTGGCCATCTTCCTCGCGGACGAGCTTGCCAAGACCGGCGGCGAGGACGTCCGCCTGACGCAGGATCAGATGGCAAAGTACATGGGCTCTGCCCGTGAGGTGGTGAGCCGCCTGCTCAAATACTTCGCCGGTGAGGGCATCGTAAAGCTCTACCGCGGCGGGGTGACAGTGACGGATAAGGATAAATTGCTGAAAATAGCCCATGGGGAATAAAAAATGCCATCGTGCTCTCAAAGCGCGATGGCATTTTTATGTCTATTTTGGGGTTGCCCGGTGCTGAGCACGCCACTGTTCTACCTCTGACCATTCGGCCCGCCCCACCATATAATCAAGACTTACCCGATAATAATCGGCCAGCGTGATGAGGTGGTGGGTGGGTATCTCTTGTACACCCAACTCATACTTTGCATACTGCTGTTGTGTTGTATTGAGGATTTTCCCAACATCCTTCTGTGTGAGGTCAGCGTCCTCCCGCAGGTCACGCAGGCGTCCATAGTAATACATCGTAAGCCCTCCTGAGAGGAACTATACTTGACATCTGATAAGATGTATTGACTTTACGCCTTATCGGATGTATTATAGGAATAAGAAGACCGGTTTATTCAAAAATAAGGAGGTAGAACGATGAAAGCTGAATTGATTAGCACGATTGTAGGCGCGGCGGCTTGTGCAGCGGCAGGCGCAGCGAAAGGGGCCAGTATCGGCATTGCCGTCGGTGGCCCCATCGGTGCAATCGCAGGCACGATTCCCTGTGCGATTGCAGGCGGTGTGATTGGTGCTTTGGGTGGTAATAACGTAGGCCATCGTATTGACGAGCGTTGAATGATAGTGAAACTCAAATAAGCGAAAAAAGGCCGTTGCTCGACACAATATATGTCAAGCAGCGGCTTTTTTTTACAGAAATAAAATTCACTCAAAATGATTGACAATCTTCGATGTGTACGCTATTATGTACATAAGGGGGGCGATAGCATGACCACGACAAACATCACCAATTTCCGCAAGAATGCGTTCAACTATGTGGAGCAGACCATCAAGTACAATGAGCCGCTCAGCATCAGCACGAAGGACGGCGACGCCGTTCTGCTGAGCGCGGAGGATTACAGCGGCTTGATGGAGACGCTGTATCTGGTCTCGGTGCCCGGCATGAGAGAGAAGGTCATGGACGGGTTGAAACAGCCGCTGGACGAGTGCCTGAGCGAAGAGGACGTGGAGTGGTAAATGTACAAGATCGTCTACACAAAAACGGCGGCAAAGGACATCCCGAAGCTGAAAGCCGCACATCTGGCGGATAAGGCGAAGGCATTGATCGATATTATCCGGGATGACCCCTTCCAGAAGCCGCCGCCCTATGAAAAACTGGTCGGTGATCTGGGCGGAGCGTACAGACGCCGCATCAATTTACAGCACCGGCTGGTCTATCAAGTCTATGAGGAAGAAAAGACCATCAAGATCCTGAGCCTCTGGACGCATTACGAGCGATAAAAAATGCCATCGTGCTCTCAAAGCGCGATGGCATTTTTATTATCTAAGAGGTTTACCCTTTACACCCCTGCTCTTCCCAGTCGCCGAAATCAGAAGCTTCAGCGATTTTGGTAGGGTCGAATTTGCCGCTTTCGTCCTTGGGGGCGACGGCGGGGCCGGCCTCTACGGGGTTCGGGTTCGGGGCCTCGGGGTCATAGACCGGGCGCTCCTCGTCCGGGCTGGCCGGTGCCGCAGGTTCTTCGGCCTCTGCCTTTGGTGCGGCAGGCGTTTCGGCGGGAGAGGTCTCTTCCGCCGGTGCGGCGGCTTCGGCCTCTGCCTTGGCTTTACCCTCGGCGTATGCCTCGGCGGTCTTGGCGGCCTCTGCATCGTCCTGCTCGGCGTCCTCGGGAAACTCGATGGATTCGATGAAAGGAGCGGCCTTCTCGTTCAGGAACTTGTCCATGATGACGATGGCAGCACCAGTAGCTGCCACAGCGGCAGCAGTGCCCAGAATGCGGAAGATTGCTTTCATGTCATGACCTCCTTGGCAGTGTGGTGATTTAAGAGAACGTGACCACGTCGTTCAGCGGCTTCTCGGCAGGCTCCACCGACAGAGCAGTGAGCACCGGGCCTTTGCCGCGGTAGATGTTGTGGAACTTGTAGCCCACCTTGGCCGTTACCTTGACCCAAGCCCGCTGCTCGAGGGCCTTGTAGCCGTCGTAGCTGCAGGGGAAGCCCACGAACTGGATGTCCTGCACGCAGCAGGTCATGGCGAACCGGCCGGGCACGAAGCTGTTCTTGCCGGCGCGGTTGGTCTGGCAGACCTGCGCGAGGAACTTGACGGTCTTGCCCGTGTACTTCTGCGGCTCGTCCTGACAGTCCATATACCAGATGCCGAAATCCTCGTCCGGGATGTCGATGACCGGGGCGTTGATGTCAAAGGGCAGCGGGTCGGGGATGTCGTCGTAAGCCACGCTGCCGTCCTTGAACTCATAGGCGATGTCGCACTTGCGGGAGGCCTGACGTACCAGCTTGTGCAGCTCCTGACGGGCAGCGTCGTTGTTGACGGCTTCGGCGCGGTTGAAGACGATCAGCTCGCTGCGGGCGATCTTGTCCAGCATCAGCGCGCGCATGGAGTTGTCGCGGGCGTAGGTCAGGGCGGTGGTGCCGTCGGCGGTGGCGATGCACTGGTAGACGATCCAGTTTTCGGGCAGGTTGTTTGCCAGATCCTGAAGCATCCACATACCGTTGTACTCGATGACCACGCGGCCTGCATCGGCCTCCTTGGCCAGCTTGGCGAGGTTCTGGGGGTTCAGCTCAGCCTTGTCCTCGAGGTTGTAGAGGGTCACGCCGGGGAAGGCGAACTTCTTCTGATTATATTCCTCTTCGCCCTCCTCGCAGACCAGCAGAAGGGTCTTGTCGCCGGAGTCGAAGTTGGGGTCTTCAAAGGTCTCCTGAATGAACTTGGTCTTGCCGCTCTCGAGGAAGCCCACAAACAGGTATACCGGGATCTCATTTGCCATAATCGTTTATCCTTTCAGGGCCAATATCAGCAGCCGAACAGTGCTGCGATGGCCTTCTCATCCAGCTTGGAGCCGATGACCACCAGCTTGCCGCCGACATCTGCGCCGCGTGCGCGGACTTCCCACTCGCCGGGAACGTAGTCGAACTCCAGCCAGCCGTCGGCGCCGCCGTCCACGATGCCTTTGGAGCGGAGGATCATGCCGTAATTGCCGGTGTCCAGCTCGGTGAGGGCGTGCTCAATGTCTGCCTTGGAGAATTTCTTGGCCGTCTCGACGCCCCAGCTGGTGAAGACCTCGTCGGCGTCATGGTCGTGATGATGGTGATGATGGCCGCAGCAGCAATGACCGTCGTGGTCATCGTGGTCGTGGTGGTGATGCTCATGCTCGTCCTCATCAGCGTCCTCGTCGTGGTCGTGATGATGACCGCAGCAGCAGTGTCCGTCATGGTCATCGTCATCATGGTCGTGGTGATGATGGTGCTCGTGCTCCTCATCCTCATCATCGTCGTCATCCTCATCGTGATGATGGCCGCAGGTGCAGACGCCGTTCTCATCGTAATGATGATGGTGGTGATGATGCTCTTCCTCCTCGTCCTCGTGGGCGTGCTCCTCGTTGGCCTTGGCCGCCATGGCGATCAGCTCGGCCTTGAAGTCGTTCTTGGTGGACATGGCCTTCAGGATCTGCTCACCGGTCAGAGCGTCCCATGCGGTGGTGACGATGGTGGCGGTGGGGTTCTTCTCACGCAGCAGGGCCACAGCGGCGGCGATCTTCTCCTCAGAGGCGGTCTGGGTGCGGCTGAGGATGATGCAGCTTGCGTGGCTGATCTGGTCGTCGTAGAACTCGCCGAAGTTCTTCATATACATCTTGACCTTGTTCACATCGGCCACGGTGACAAAGCTGTTCAGCTGCACGTCCAGATGCTCTGCCACGCCCTCCACGGCGCGGGTCACATCACTCAGCTTGCCCACGCCGGACGGCTCGATGACGATGCGGTCGGGGTGGTACTGCTCCACCACCTGCTGCAGAGCGGTGCGGAAATCGCCCACCAGAGAGCAGCAGATGCAGCCGGCGTTCAGCTCGTTGATCTGGATGCCGGACTCCTTCAGGAAGCCGCCGTCGATGCCGATCTCGCCGAACTCGTTCTCGATGAGCACGACCTTCTGGCCTGCAAAGGACTCCTTGATGAGCTTCTTGATAAGAGTGGTCTTACCGGCACCAAGGAAGCCGGAGAAAATGTCGATCTTGGTCATATTCGAAATGCCTCTTTCTTTTATGCAGCCGCCGCAAAAGGCGCTGCCCAGCAGGCCCTGTGGGCCTTACAAGCAATCCGGGGCGCTGAGTGCTGACCCGGAAAAATTCCTACACTCCTATTATAACAAGGCTGTCAATGGCAAACCGGCCTTTTTGATGAGAAATTTGTAACATTTTTTGCAATTTGCTTGCGTTTTCGGGTCGGCTCAGCTCTTCCGTGAGCCAGTCCGCTACTTTTTCAGTTTGTTCGTCCGTCTCGGCGGTGAGCCAGAAAATGCCGTCCTCCGTTTCCACTCGCAGGAATTTTCCGGCGGTGGGGTCGAGGCAGAGGTGGACAGTGCCATCGTGTACCATGACGAAGGTGCCCTGCCAGTAGTGCTCCAAGTCGATGCCGCCAACCCGGCCTGCCTCCGGCAGAGAGGAATAGACCTGTACTTTGGTGATGCTGTCCAGAGGGATGATGTACTTCCGGGTCTTGCCGTGGTAAGATTGCAGCTCTACGGTGGGTGATACCTGCAATTCCAGCCTTGCGGGCGTGTGGTCGAGGACGCCTAGCACCGGCCCGGTCAGTAGGATGGCAGCGATTGCAATGGCATTGACCGCCACAGCAAGCTTCCCCCGGAGGGTGGCGAGGTTGGCGGTAGTCCCCTTGCCGATGCGCTTAGACACAGAGGCGCGCGTGTCGTCAGGAGCATAATAGAACAGACCGTATTTCCATGGGACATCTCCGGGGGCTGCGGGCCAGCCGTGGGCGTCCCGCAGCCTTTGGAGGGTGCGGTTTGCCCACAGACAGGGCAGATACGGCAGCGCCAGACTTCCGAAAAAGAAATAGACCCAGACCATGACCCGGAGCAGTGAATCGGGCAGGAAAAACAGCCCGACTCCCCCGGCGGCGCAGAGCAGGCAGATGATGCGCAACCAGCGCAGATATTGTTGCACGATGCTCTGCACCTCGGGCAGGGCGGCGGCGTCCGGCGGCAGTGTGACGCCCAGCAGAGCGCCGTTCTGGTCGATGCGCTTCAGGCTCAGATAATCGATGCCGACGCAGACGATAAGACAGGCGAGCATAATGATGGAAAATGCCATAAGAACGCCTCCATTCAATAAGTCTATGGCCCTAGGATACACGGAACGCGGCAAAAAGTCAAAATGATGCCCACGAATTGCATTCTGTGGCGCAGAATGATACAATAGACCCGGCAGATCATCGCCGCCGGGCGTTTTTCCGGCAGAACAAAGAAAGAAGGCTTTTTTGATATGAGCATGAATACCGTTCCTGAGCGTCTGGCCGCCCTGCGCGCGGCCATGAAGGCAAATGGTGTGGACGTCTACCTCATTCCGGTGGGCGACCCGCACGCCAGCGAGTATATGCCGGACCACTACACCGCTCTGACCTACTTCTCCGGTTTCCACGGCGAGAACTCCAACTTCGTCGTGACCATGACCGAGAGCGCCGTCTGGGCGGATGGCCGCTACTTTGTGCAGGCCGAGAAGGAAATTGCAGGTACTGAGATCCAGCTGATGCGGATGGGCGAGCCGGATGTGCCCACCGCCGAGCAGTACTGCGCCAAAGTCCTGCCCGAGGGCGGCAAGCTGGGCCTCTGCGGCCTGACGGCCTCCTGCGGTCTGGTGCGCAGCCTGCAAAAAGAGCTGGACGCCAAGAAGGGCACCATCAAGCTGCTGAACCTCGAGGACGAGCTGTGGACGGAGGGCCGTCCCGCCCTGCCTGCTACCCCGGCGTGGATCCTGCCGAAGGAATATGCAGGCTTCTCCCCCGCCGAAAAGCTGGGCCAGCTGCGTGCGAAGCTCTCTGAGCTGGGCTGCACCGCACAGCTCGTGGGCAAGCTGGACAACCTTGCATGGCTGCTCAACCTCCGCGCCATGGACATCCAGTGCACCCCCTATGCCATGGCCTATTGCTACGTCACCCCGGACAAGGCGACTCTCTTCATCAACACCGCCCGCGTCAGCGCGGAGGCAGCGGCTGAGCTGAAGGAGAACGGCGTCGAGCTGGCAGAGTACGACGATGTGCTCTCCTTCCTCGCCGCCCAGACCGAGACCCAGACCGTGCTGGCCGACCCCGCCTCCGTCAACTATGCTGTCTATCAGACGCTGGAGGCCAACCCGGCCCTCACCGTCAAGGATGAGGCCGACCCCCTGCTGCCCATGAAGGGCGTCAAGAACGAAGTCGAGCTGGCCCACACCCGCGAGGCCCACCTCCGGGACGGCGTGGCCATGGTGCGCTTCCAGATCGAGCTGGAGAACCGTCTGGCTGCCGGCGAAGAGCTGACCGAGCTGACCATCGACGAGCTCCTCCACAAATACCGCAGCGCACAGGACAAGTTCCTGACCGAGAGCTTCGGGACCATCGCCGCCTACGGCCCGAACGCCGCCATGATGCACTACCACGCCACCGAGGAAGATCACGCAAAGCTGGAGAAGAAGGGCTTCCTGCTGGTGGACAGCGGCGCGACCTACATGGACGGCACCACCGACATCACCCGCACCTACCCGCTGGGCGAGCTGACCGAGGACGAGCGGCTGTTCTACACTTGGACGCTCCAGTGCCACATCGACATCGCCCGGGCCGTCTGGCTGGATTACTGCGACGGCCATATGCTGGACACCATCGCCCGCGAGCCGCTGTGGCGCCACCTCATCAACTACCGCTGCGGCACCGGCCACAGCGTCAGCCATGTGGGCAACGTCCACGAAGGTCCCCACGCTCTGAACGGCCGCAACACCACCGTCTTCAAGCCCGGTATGATCGTCACCGATGAGCCGGGCGTCTACGAGGGCGGCGTCGTGGGCATCCGCATCGAGAACGAGCTGGAGTGCTATCACAAGGCCTCCAACCAGTACGGCGAGTTCCTCGCCTTCCGTCCGGTGACGTTCGTGCCCATCGCCACCTCCCCCATCGTCCCCGGCGTGCTGAGCCGCGACGAGCTGGGTTGGCTGAACGCCTACCACCGCGAGGTCTTCGAGAAGCTGGCTCCCCGCCTGACCGAGGATGAGCGCGACTGGCTGGCCAAGAAGTGTGCCGCCATCGGGGCATAACAAATAAAAGAAGGGCTGCGGCATATCGACAACCTCTCCGTCATTGCTTCGCAATGCCACCTCTCCTATCGAGGAGAGGCCTTGGCATTCCGGAAAGCTTTCCCTCTTCGCCAGAGGCTCCCCTCGGTAGGGGAGCTGTCGAGCGAATGCGAGACTGAGAGGTTGGGATGTGCAACAGCCCGTTTTTGTTTCTCGTCAGGACCTCTGCTCCAGCTCGGCCTTGTGCTCCTTCCAGTAGGCTTTGGCCTCGTCGATGACCTTTTTGAAGGGGCCGGAGGGATAGGTGCTCTCGGCGATGTCGATGAGGAACTTGTAGAGCTGGGGACGCACCTCCTCGTACATCCCGAGGCGGGTGTAGAGGTCTTTGTAGTAGCGGAATACCTGAATTTTGTTCTGCACGAGGGTGGCGGGCTTGATCTGGGTGTGGCAGATGCTCTGGGGGTTCTGGACGTAGTAGTAGCCGGGCTGCGGGATGGACGCAAAGACCTCGGCGTACTGGATATACTGCATATTGAACACGAGGTCTTCGGCCCAGCGCATCTCGCTGGTAAAGCGGATGTCGTGGGCCGCGAGAAGGTCGCGGCGGTAGAGCTTGTTCCAGAGCACGCCGTAAAAATACGAAGCGGGCTTGTCCATCAGGTGGAGGGCGAAGGTGTCCTTGTCGTAGATGCCTGCGGGCAGGAAGCCGTATTCCCTCGTCTCCGGCGGGCGGGCAACGTGCATGACGCCGAGGTCGTCCTGAATCTTTTCCAGCACCTGCCCGGGCTTGGATGCCCCGGCGGGGATGACCATGGTGTAGGGCGAGATGACGAGGTCGGCACCCGATTTCTCCGCCGCCTCCACCAGCCGGGCCGTGTAGTCCGGGGCGATGTAGTCATCGCTGTCCACGAACTGGACGTACTTACCGCTGGCCAGCTTGAGGCCGAGGTTGCGGGTGTCGGACACGCCGGAGTTGGCCTTGTCCACCAGCAGGATGCGGCTGTCTTTTTTGCGGAACTCCTCGCAGACGGGCAGGCTCTGGTCCTTGGAGCCGTCGTTGATGACGATGATCTCGAGATCCTCATACTGCTGGGCACAGATGCTGCCAAGACAGCGGTTCAGATGGCTCTGGGCATTGTACACCGGCAGGATGATGCTGACGAGGGGCATTTCCATAGCAGTTTCTCCTTTTATCGCAATTTTCAAAAATAGCGCCTGTCAAAACGGCATCTTTGCGATAGCGCTTTTTACAGCAATGATACTCCCACCGGGCCGAAAAAGCAAGCACCCGGCGGCAGGCCCGAAAGGGGGCTTTGAATTGATCTTCCATATCGCAGTGTGCAGCCCGGACAGCGTCCTCCGCAGCCGGGTGGAGCGGCAGTGCCTCGACTATTATGCCCGGCGGGACGATGCCTGCATCGTCGAGCAGCTGGACGGCCCGGAGGCCCTGCTGGCCCGGGACGACGCCGGGGAGCGGTACGAGCTGTATCTCATCGAGCTGCCCAGCACGGCGGCCGCTGCGTCGCTGCGGGCGGCGGCGGCGCTCCGCAGCCGGGGACGCAGGACGCCGATGGCCTTTCTGGCCCACACGCCCGCCCACGCCTACAGCGCCTACCGGGTGGACGCCATGCAGTATTTGCTGCTGCCCGTCCCGCCCGAGCAGCTGATGGCCCTACTGGCTCGGGCCACCGAGCCGGAGTACGGCCCGGCCATCCCGGTGGCCACGGCGTCGGGGCTGCGGGTGCTGCCCTTCGCGGACATCGAGTACCTCGAGTGCACCCACCATGTGGTGCATTTCCACCTCGCCAGCGGCGAGGATGTGCCCTCCCTCTCGGTCCGGGTCCCCTTCGCGCAGGTGGCCCAGCCGCTGCTGGCGGACGAGCGCTTCGTCCAGCTCCACCGCTCCTATGTGGTCAATCTGGCGGCAGTCTCCCAGCTGGCAGCGAGCGAGTTCTGGATGCAGAGCGGCGCGCGGGTGCCTGTGCCGCGCGGGCGGGAGCCTGCTGCCCGCACGGCGCTGCGGGATTATCTGGAAAAGCAGTTTCAATAAACAGCAGTGGGGAGGCCCGGAATGAGCCTCCCCACTGCTGTTTTCATGTTGCTGTAATTCTTGCCTTGCGATAAAACCGCTTCTTAAAGCTCCGCCCAGTCCAGCTTCGTCCAGTCGGGGATGTACTGGTCTGCGAGCCGCTGCAATTCCGGCTTGTCGGCGGCGCTGCACGCATCCTCGATGTCGATGAGGTAGAAGCCGCACTGCTTTGCGGTGCGGGAGGCGTAGACGGCGTCTTCACAGACGACGGCGTCGGCGGGGTCGCTGCCGCCCAGACGGCCCAGCACCTCATGGAACACGGCGGGGTGGGCCTTGCTCTTCGCGCCCTGTGCGGTGCAGAAAAACTCGAAATAGTCCGCCACGCCCAGCCGGGTGAGGACCTCTTCGCATTGGTCAGCCCATGTGTTGGAGCAGATGCACATCCGCGCCCCCTCGGCCTTCAGCCGGGCCAGCATCTCCCGGACGCCGGGCTTCAGCTCGACCTTTTGATACAGGTCCCGGATGACCTGCCGCATGGCGGGCTCGTAGTCCCGGAGGGTGAGGGGCAGGTCGTAGGTGTGGATGAGATACTCCGCCCCCTCCACCATCCCCATGCTCAGAAGGACGTCGTGGATGCCGGGCCGGGCCTCGCGGCCATAGCGGCGCAGCAGCTCCAGCGGTGCGCCCTGCCACACCACGGTCATGCTGTCGGTGAGGGTGCCGTCCATGTCGAATATCCATTGTTTGCGGTGCATCTGTGGTCCTCCTGAATCGTTCTGGCAAAGTGAATTTATTATAGCATATTTTTTGTTACAAAAACAGAGAGAAATCTCCCGGGAAATATGCTATAATCTAGAAAAACCGGAACGCATCAAAGGAGGCGGCAGATATGGCGCAGAACAACACCCCCATAAGGGCGCTGGTGCTGGCAGGCGGCGGTGCACGCGGCAGCTATCAGGTGGGCGTCTGGCGGGCGCTCGCCGAGCTGGGCTGGCGCCCCCAGATCATCACGGGCACCAGCGTGGGCAGCCTCAACGGTGCGATGTTCGCCCTCGACCTCTACGAGACGGCCCGGGATATGTGGCTCACCATCCGCAGTCAGGATGTGATAGAGCTGCCCGCCGAGGACGCGCCCCTGCCGGAGCTGCACGCCTTTCTCAAGGACGCCGTGACGCAGGGCGGCATGGACGTCACCCCGCTGGAAGAGATCGTGGAGCGGGTGCTGGACGAGGACGCCCTCCGCCGCAGCCCCATCCGGCTGGGTCTCGTCACGGTGGAGCAGAAGACGCTCAAGGCCCGGGAGCTTCCGCTGGAAGAGATCCCGGAGGGAAAGGTGAAAGACTACCTGCTGGCCTCGGCGGCCTGCTTCCCGGCCCTGCGCGCCCACATCATCGACGGCGTTTCCTATCTGGACGGCGGCTACCGGGACAATATGCCCACGGCGCTGGCCCAGAAGATGGGGGCGGAAGAGCTGGTCTGCGTAGACCTCGAGGGCGTGGGCATCACCCGCCCCAACCGCACCGGCCTGCCCACGACCCTCATCCGGAGCTACTGGGAGCTGGGCGACATCCTTCACTTCGACCCCGCCACCGCCCGGCGGAACATCGAGCTGGGCTATCACGATACCCTGCGGGCCTTTGGGCGGCTGCGCGGCTGTGCCTACGCTGTGGACAGCGGGGCCGGGAGCAGCGCGGACGCCGCCGCATTCCATGCGGCCTTTGAGGCCGTCCAGAAGGAGGTGCGGGAGAAGCACCCCTCCACCCTGACGGCGGACATTGCCCTCCTGCTGGCGAAGCTCTCGGATGCCGAGCTGGCCCCGCTGGAAGCCGTCGCCGAGGATGTGGGCGTGGACCCTGCCCCCTACTATACCACCCGCAGCTTGGAAGAAGCGTTCCTTGCAAAATGCGACTTTGAGCGCCTTTCGCGCTTCGGGCCGCTGTTCGAGGGCGAGGCAGGCCCGGCACAGGCCGCGCGGGCCGCGCTGCTGCCCAACACCTTTTTGCAGGCACTGGTCTGCCGGGCGCTGACCGGCAGGGTGCCGCCGGAGGAAATGGAAACATGAAGAGATACAAGGGCTTTACCGCCTCGCCCGGCCTTGTGCTGGGGCAGGTGAGCCGTCTTGAGCGCCCGCCGCTGGTCTTTGGCGAGGGGCCGTTCCATCCCGAGCAGGAAAAGCAGGCGCTGGAAGATGCCATTCAGCTGGCTCAGAAGGAGCTGAACGATATGGCAGACCGCGCCGCCCCCACCGAGCAGGCCATCTTTCTGTTCCAGAGCATGATGCTGGAGGATGAGGGCTTCATGAATGAGGTCAACTTCCAGATCCGGGCCGGTGTGGGTGCGGCCGAAGCGATGGACCGTGTGGGCCGCCGCTACGCGGCCCAGCTCTCGGCCATGAAAGACAACGCCTATATGCAGCTGCGGAGCGTGGACATCCTCGACGTGACCCAGCGCATCACCAACATCCTCTGCCGCCGCCCCCGCAGCTGGCTGGCCCTCGACCACCCAGTCATCATCGCGTCGGACCTGCTTATGCCCACTGACCTGTTCAGCATCCCGTCGGGGCGCATCCTCGGCCTTATCACTGCCGAGGGCAGCGGCCAGAGCCACGCGGCCATCATCGCCCGCTCGCTGAACATCCCGGGCATCACGCAGGTGGGCCGGGACTTCCTCGAGGACTGCGATGGCCGCGAGGTCATCCTGAACGCCACCGAGGGCGAGTGCATCCTTGACCCGGACGCCGCCGCCCGCCAGAGCGCCATCACCCGCATCTGCGAGCTGCAGCGCCAGAACGAGGAGCTGAACGCGCAGCTGGAGCTGCCCAACCGCACCCGGGACGGCGAGGAGTTCGAGCTTCTGGCCAACTGCTTCGGCCCGGAGGATGTGGGCACAGCCATGAGCTCCGGAGCGTCCGGCGTGGGCCTGCTGCGCAGCAGCTACATGATGCTGCCCGGCCACGCCATGGACGAGCAGGAGCAGTATCTGTTCTATACCTCCTGCCTCGCCGCCGCCAAGGGAAAGATGGTGACAGTGCGTACCTTCGACTTTGGCGCCGACCGCACGATGGCGGACGCCTATCAGGGCGTCCAGTCCTCCAAGCTGGGCCTGCGGGGCATCCGCAGCAGCCTGCGCAACCTGCCCCAGATGGCAGTCCAGATCTGTGCCCTCATGCGGGCTGCCGCCAAAGGCCCCCTGCGGGTCATGTTCCCCATGGTGACGGACATCGAGGACTGGGATTCCGCCATGCAGGTGGTGGACCACTGCCGCCGCAAGCTCGCGGAGCGGGGGGAGGAGTTCGAGCCGGATGTGCCCTTCGGCGTCATGCTCAGCATCCCTGCCGCCTGCCTGACGGCAGAGGATTTTACGGCCCATGGCTGCCGCTTTTTTGTCATCGGCACCAACGACCTGACCCAGTACACCCACGCCGTGAGCCGGGAGCTGGCCATTGCCGAGCACTACTACCGCCCCGCCAGCCCGGCCATGAAAAAGCTCATCGCCATGGTGGTGGACGCCGCGAAAAAGGCCGACATCCCTGTGACGATCTGCGGCCTTGCCGTCGGCAACGCCGTCAACGCCACCCAGTATCTCCGCCTCGGCCTGCGCAGCTTCTCCATGAGTCCCCAGAACCTTCTGGCTATCAAAAAGGCCCTGCGGGATGCAGAAACAAGATAAAGAAAAAGGGCGTCCCGCCGCGGCGGGACGCCCTTTTTGCTGCATATCATTCGAGATTTCCCGTCAGGGTCATGACGGCGGAGACGACGGCCAGAGGGGCCGTCTCGCAGCGGAGGATGCGGGGGCCGAGGCCTACGGTCTTTGCCCCGGCCTGCGCGGCCATCTCGGCTTCCTCGGCGGCAAAGCCGCCCTCTGCGCCGGTGATGACGGCGAGCTTCAGCTTTTGGCCGTCGGCGGGCTTTGCCTCGGCCAGCAGCTGGCGAAGGGGTGCGCCGCCGCATTCGTAGCAGAAGAGCACGAGGTCGTACTGTCCGAGGCTGCGGCAGACTGCGCCGAAGTTGGGCAGCGGCAGGGCTACATCCGGCAGCACCCCCCGTCCGCACTGTTTGGCGGCCTCGAAGGCGATGCGGTTGTAGCGCTCGTTTTTCTGCTCCTCCTTCTTGGGGGCGGCCACGCAGTACCGGCTGAAGAAGGGGATGAAGTGGTCACAGCCCAGCTCGACGCCGTGGCGGATGACCTGCTCCAGCTTGTCCTGCTTGGGGTAGCCCACCAGCAGGGTGACGTCCACAGTGGGTTCGGCGGCGCTGGGATAGCCCGGCTCGACGGAAAACTCCACCGTCTCGTCGCCGAAGCCGGTGATGGTGGCGGTGTATTCCACGGCGTTGCCGTCGCAGAGGATGACGGTGTCTCCCGGCTTCCCCCGCATGACGCGGGAGAGATGGTGGGCGTCAGCCCCCCGCAGCACGGCAGTGCCGTCGGAGATCTCGGTGGTAAAATAGCGGTGCGGCATAGTTCCTCCTGAGCGTCCTTGCCCTCTCAGTCACCTTCGGTGACAGCTCTCCCAGAGGGAGAGCCAAAGACGCGGCGGTGAGGCTTTGAGCCTCTCCCTTTGGGAGAGGTGGCATTGCGTAAGCAATGACGGAGAGGGCAAGCCCGTTAAAAAATTTACGCCTTCTTGCAGACGATGCACTCCCAGCCGCGCTTCTCCTTCACTTCCAGCACGGCGAGGCCGGCAGCTTCCAGCGCGGCGATGACCTCATCCTTCCGGCTGTCGATGATGCCGCTGGCGATGAAGACGGCGTCGTCGGCCATCAGGCCGGGGACGGCGGGGGCCAGCGCCATGATGGCGTTGGCCACGATGTTGGCGGTGATGATGTCGTACTTGCCGCTGGCCTTGTCGGACAGGTCGCCCACGAGGACGGTCAGCTTGTCGGCCACGCCGTTGAGGGCGGCGTTCTCCCCGGCCGTGCGGACGGCTACGGGGTCGATGTCCACGCCCTCGGCCACGGCTGCCCCCAGTTTAAGGGCCGCGATGGCGAGGATGCCGCTGCCAGTGCCGATGTCCAGCACCCGCTCGCCGCCCCTGACCCGCTCGTCCAGCACCTCAAGGCAGAGGTTGGTCGTCTCGTGGCCGCCGGTGCCGAAGGCGAGGCCCGGGTCGAGGATGAGCTTGACGCGGCTCGTCTCGTAGTCCTGCCACGAGGGCACGACGGCGAGGCGCTGGCCCACGTCCATCGGGTGGTAGTACTTGCGCCAGCCGTTCTGCCAGTCCTCCTGCTCCACGCCCTCGGTCTCGGAGGTGTAGGGGATGCCTGCGGCTTCCATCCGGGCCGCGATGAGGGCCAGCGTCTCCACCGGGGAGTCCCCCGGCTCGAGATACATATGGATAATGACGGTGTCCCGGGGCTTGTCCAGCAGCTCCTGCTCGATGAGGTCTACGTGGGCGATCTGCTCCACCTGCTCTTCGATGTCACTGTAGTCTTCGATATAGATGCCGCCCTCCGCGATCATGGTGGCCACGGCCTCGGCGGCCTCGGCGTCGGCTTTGGATACGGTCAGGCGAATATCAGTCCATTCCATAAGGATGCTCCTTCCGTGTATTCGGGATATACTGCCTTTATAGTACCCGATTCCGGCCCGGGATGCAAGCTCCCGGGGCGAAAGATGTGCGAAAAGGCTTTCTTTTTTTCCGGCGGTATGTTAATATGGAGTCGTACCCGGATCAGACCCGGGCGCTTCCTGCCGGAAGTGCCCGCCGCTGTGTTCCCCAAAGGAGGAATTATCGTATGTTTTTGGGAATGGATATTTATAGCTGGATCGCTGCCATCGTCATTGCACTCATCGTCACCTTCCTTCCGGTCTCTCTGCCGGTGAAGATCGTTCTGGCGATGGCGGCGATGGCCTGCTTCTACTTTGGACGCAAGTATTATCACAACCATAAGAACGGCGGGGCCGAGACGCCCAGCATGAGCTCTGCCGAGAGCGAGGCAATGGCCTCCGACCTCCTGAAAGCCCTCGGCGGCAAAGGGAACATTATCAAGATGGACTACTGTGCTACCCGCCTCCGCTTCGAGGTGCACAGCTATGCCTCCGTGGATGAGGCCGCAGCCAAGGCCGCAGGTGCAGAGGGCGTGATCCGCCCGGCCAAGAACGCCTGTCAGGTGGTCATCAAGGGCGATGTGCAGGCCGTGTACGACGCCCTGCGCAAGCAGCTGTAAAACATCCGATGCAGCGCCGCCGGGAGCGGGCCTCAGTGCCCGGCCCGGCGGCATTTTTTAATTCAATAGGAAAGGAAACCCGATATGAAGCCCCAGAACCTCACTTGGAAAAAACTCACTGCCGACGAGCTGACGCGGGTGTATCTGGACGAGATGCGCCGCGACTTCCCGCCCAGCGAGCTGAAGCCGCTGAGCATGATATTGAACAGCGAGGCCGCCGGCATGGCCCACACATGGGGCGTGTTCGCGGAGGACACGCTGGTGTCCTACCTGCTGATGGTGCGGCCCGCGGGCTGCGAAGTGAGCCAGCTGGACTATTTCTCCGTCCTGCCCGCCTACCGCAGCTCGGGGGTGGGCGCAAAGCTGCTGGCCGCTCTGCCCGCCCACGAGGAGGGTGCAAAAGCCATCCTCATCGAGGCCGAGTGCCCCGAAAAGGCGGACGACAGGGCGATGGCCGTCCGCCGTCTGGGCTTCTATGCCCGCTGCGGCGCAGCTGACACCGGCTGGACCGAGCATCTCTTCGATGCATGGTTCCGGGTGCTGGTGCTGCCCGCCGAGGGCAGCGCGATGGAGGCCGGGGAGGCCAACAAGGCGCTGGCCGACTGCTACAGCCGGGTCATGGGCGAGGACAAATGGCGGAAATACGTCCAGCTCTACCGCCCGGACGGCGCAGAAGAGAAATTCTGATTCGATCATAGGGTCTGAAAGGCTGCTTTATGTTCTGTGAAGCAGCCTTTTTTGTCCCCTCCGCCGGGCGGGATGCACAAAGGTCAGCGGCTATTTTTGACAGTTTGACCGGAAATGTAAAATCAACTGCTATGTTTTCCACACGGACTTTACCAGAGGATGACAGTGGGACAAAACAACAGCACGAAGCTTTACCTGCATTTTGCACCGGTATGGTCGCAGCAGGATGGGCGGCGCGCTACAATAAAGACGTTCCGAGAGAGACAACAGGGAACAAGAAAAAGGAAAACACATTCCGGCCAGAACGTAGGGCCGGCCCATCCGAAGGAGATATTTATTATGAAAAAGATCACTCGTCGTTCGTTCCTGTCCATCTGCGGCGCTGCTGCCGCTGCTGCTGCCCTGACCGCCTGCGGCGGTGCAGCTTCTTCTGCCGCTGCTTCTTCCGCAACCGTTTCCAGCACTGCGGAGTCTGCTGCTTCCGGCGCTGCCCTGTCCGGCAATGTGGCCACCGGCGGTTCCACCTCCATGAAGAACGTCATCGCGGCTCTGACCGAGGGCTTCGCCGAGATCGAGCCGGACGTCACCGTCAGCTATGACCCCACCGGTTCCGGCGCAGGCATCACCGGTGCGACCGATAAGACGCTGGACATCGGCCTGTCCTCCCGTGCTCTGAAGGCAGATGAGACCGGCGTCACCGGTACCACCGTGGCTCTGGACGGCATCGCCATCATCGTCAACAAGAGCAGCAAGGTCGAGGATCTGACCGTCGATCAGCTCAAGCAGATGTTCACCGGCGAGATCACCAACTGGTCTGAGGTCGGCGGCGACGACGGCAAGATCGTTCTGGTGGGCCGTGAGGCTGGCTCCGGCACCCGCGACGGCTTCGAGAGCATCGTGGACGTCAAGGACTCCTGCAAGTATGCACAGGAGCTGACCGCTACCGGCGCTGTCATCAGCGCGGTGGAGGCCAACCCTCTGGCCATCGGCTACGCTTCCCTGTCTGCTGTCGGTGACACCGTCAAGGCTGTGACTGTCGGCGGCGTGGAGTGCAGCGAAGAGACCGTCAAGGACGGCAGCTACGAGGTGCAGCGTCCCTTTGTCTTCGTCACCAACGACTCTGTCACCCTTTCTGCTCAGGCTCAGGCCTTCTTCGACTTTGCTGCCAGCGCTGACGCCGCCGACCTCATCCGCACTGCTGGCGCTGTCCCGGTGAACGAGTGATTTTGAGCGCGAACGCTCAGGTGTTTTTATGAAAAAGTTTGAGCTGCCCCGCACTCCGGCCCAGTGGCTGGAGGCCATCATGAATGCCATCTTCTTTCTCTGCGGCATCCTCGCGGTGGGCTGTGTGGCTGTCATCACGGTTTATATGTTCCTGTCGGGCCTGCCCGCCATCGGGAAGATCGGCCCGCTGAAGTTCCTCTTCGGCACCGAGTGGGCCTCCACGGCCGCCGAGCCGAAGTACGGCATCCTGCCCTTTGTGCTCTCCAGCATCTACGGCACGCTGGGCGCGTCCCTCATCGGCGTGCCGGTGGGCCTGCTGACGGCGGTGTTCCTCTCGAAGGCCGCAGCACCCGGCGTGCGGAACGTCGTGGTCACGGCGGTGGAGCTGCTGAGCGGCATCCCCAGCGTGGTGTTCGGTCTGCTGGGAATGCAGGTGCTGGTGCCTGCGGTGGCAAAAGCCTTCGGCAAGGCCTCGGGCGCCTGCCTGCTGTCGGCCATCGTGGTGCTGTCCATCATGATCCTGCCCAGCATCGTCTCGGTGTCGGTGACGGCCCTCAACGCTGTCCCGCCGGAGTATGAGCAGGGCAGCCTCGCGCTGGGCGCTACGGACACCGAAACATGGTTCAAGATCAGCATCCCAGCGGCAAAGAGCGGCATCGCCGCGGGCATCGTGCTGGGCATCGGCCGCGCCATCGGCGAGGCCATGGCCGTCATGATGGTGGCCGGCAACAGCCCGAATATGCCGGACAGCCTCTTCCGCAGCGTCACCTTCCTGACTACGGCCATTGCGAAGGAGATGAGCTATGCCAGCGGCCTGCAGAAACAGGCGCTGTTCAGCATCGCGCTGGTGCTGTTCGTCTTCATCATGGCCATCAATGTGCTGCTCAACGCTGTGCTGAAGGGAGGAAATAAGGATGAAACGTGATTTCTCCCCCTCCCGCCGTGCGTGGAACATCGCGCTGACGGCGGCGGTCTGGGCTGCGGCGGTGCTGGTCATCGCCCTGACGGCGGGCGTCATCGGGCTGGTGCTCATCCGGGGCATCCCCCACATCAGCTGGAATTTCCTTTCCACCACCGCCAGCGTCCTCAAGGGCACCGACGGCATCCTGCCCGCCATCCTCAACACCCTGTATGTCATCTTCCTGACCCTGCTCATCGTGCTTCCGCTGGGCGTGGGCGCGGCGGTCTACCTGACCGAGTACGCCTCCAACCGGAAGCTCATCGAGGTCATCGAGTTCACCAATGAGACGCTGGCAGGCATCCCCAGTATCATCTACGGCCTTGTGGGTATGCTGGTCTTCGCCCAGACCATGGGCTTCAAGACCTGCCTGCTCTCCGGCAGTCTGACGCTGGTGGTCATGAACCTGCCCACCATCATCCGCACGACGCAGGAGTCGCTCAAGACGGTGCCGCAGGGCTACCGTGAGGGTGCCTTGGGTCTGGGTGCAGGCAAGTGGCACATCATCCGCACCATCGTGCTCCCGTGCAGCATCGACGGCATCGTCACCGGCTGCATCCTTGCTGTGGGCCGCATCGTGGGCGAAAGCGCCGCCCTCCTCTTCACCGCAGGTGCGGCGGAGGTCATCGCGGGCAGCATCGCCAAGGCGTACACCTCCAACGGCGCGACCCTCTCGGTCCTGCTCTATCTGCGGGCTTTCGAGGACGGCGACTTCGCCTCCGCGTGGGGCATCGGTGCGGTGCTGCTGGTGTTGGTGCTCCTCATCGACCTTGCAGCCCGTCTGGCAAAAATAAAGCTGAAACAGAAACAGTAAGAGGTCATATTTTATGGATAACAATACGCCGGTCATCTCGGCCAAGAACCTGAACCTCTGGTACGGTGACTTCAAAGCCCTCAAGAGCATCTCGCTGGATGTGGGAGAAAAAGAGATCACGGCCCTCATCGGCCCCTCGGGCTGCGGAAAATCCACCTTTCTGAAGACCCTGAACCGGATGAACGACCTTGTGCCGAATGTCCGCATCGAGGGAGATGTCCGGCTGCGGGGCGAGGATATTTTCTCGAAGGAGATGCAGCTGACCGACCTGCGCCGCCGTGTTGGCATGGTCTTCCAGAAGGCAAACCCCTTCCCCATGAGCATCTACGACAACATCACCTATGGCCCCAAGCTCCATGGCGTCCACAATAAGGCGGAGCTGGACGAGCTGGTGGAAAGCTCTCTGCGGGGCGCTGCCCTCTGGGACGAGGTGAAAGACCGCCTCAGGAAGAGCGCGCTGGGCCTTTCCGGCGGCCAGCAGCAGCGCCTGTGCATCGCCCGGGCACTGGCGGTCAAGCCGGAAGTGCTGCTGATGGACGAGCCGACCAGCGCCCTCGACCCCGGCTCCACCATGAAGGTCGAAGAGCTGATGAGCGAGCTGAAGAAGAACTACACCGTGGTCATCGTCACCCACAATATGCAGCAGGCAGCCCGTATCAGCGACCGCACGGCCTTCTTCCTGCTGGGTGAGCTGGTGGAGTGCGGCCCCACGAGTGAGATCTTCAGCACCCCGAAGGACAAGCGCACCGAGGACTACATCTCGGGCCGCTTCGGTTAAAAAGGAGGGTTTGCGATATGAGCACACGCACACAGTACGACGCCGACCTCGCGGCCCTGAAGGCTTTGCTGGCCAAGATGGGCCAGCTGTCCGCCGACGCGGTGGAAGATGCGCTGGAGTCCCTCTGCACGGCTGACGCCGAGGGGGCAAAGGAGATCATCAAGGGCGACTCTGAGGTCAACCGGATGGAACGGGACATCGAGCACCGTTGCATGACCCTGCTGCTCCGCCAGCAGCCGGTGGCCAGCGACCTGCGCTTTATCTCCGCAGCCATGAAAGTAGTGACGGACGTGGAGCGCATCGGCGACCACGCCGCCGACATCGCGGAGATCGTGCCCCATCTGGCCGGTGTCCGCAAGGCGGGCGACCCCGCCGTGAGCAAGAGCATCGAGATGGGCCGGAAAGCCCACAAGATGCTGAACGACGCCATGGCCGCCTTTGCGGCAGAGGATGAGGCGGCGGCAAAAGCGGTCATCGAGGCCGACGATGCCGTGGACTACGACTTCAACAGCATCAAGCGGATGCTGGCAGCGGAGATCGCTGCCGACCCCGGGAAGATCGACGCCGCCCTCGATGTGCTGATGGTCATCAAGTACCTTGAGCGCATCGGCGACCACGCTGTGAATGTCGCCGAGTGGGTGGAGTTCCTGCGCACCGGCCGGTATCACCACGAGAATATGTTCTGAGTTCTGTTTTCCTCTTTTTCTTTTCCTGAAAAGCTGCTGCCCGGGTGTGGGCGGCAGCTTTTGTTTGTGCGCCGAAACTCCGTCTGAAAAATTTTGGAGATTTTTCCCCTCTGGTGCAATTTCCGGCCACGCTGTGTCGTATTATAAGCAGAAGCCTCCCAAAGGGGGCGCTTGTGAGACCTGAGCGCGGCCCGGCTCCGACATCCCCTTGTCTCCCGGCGGGCCGCGCCGCAACGGAGGATACCTATGGACACCAAGAAATTCCCGCTGGAAGCCCACGGTGTGGCCGTCAGCCGCGCCGAGCTGGTGCAGGCGGCTTTGGATGAGATCACCCAGAATTACCGCGAGGCCAGCCTTTCCAATGTGGCCCGCAGCTACGGCGTCTCGCTGGCCTATGTCAGCGAGTGCGTCCGGGCGCAGACCGGCCGCACCTACAAGGAGCTGCTCCAGAAGCACCGGATGGAGACGGCCGCCCGTCTGCTGCGCCGCAGCGACTGGAACATCCAGCAGATCATCACCTATGTCGGCTACGAGAACACCAGCTACTTCTACCGCCTGTTCCACGAGCGCTACGGCCAAAGCCCCCGCGAGTACCGCCAGAGCCGCGCCGTCCGCACCCGCACCCCGGCCTGAGCTGGTAAGATCAAGATGCACCAAAAGGCGTCCCGTGCCTTCGGGACGCCTTTTGATGTCTGTGCATGGAAAAATGAGGCGGAGTGTGCTACAATAGAAGCCAGACGTGCGCTGCGGCGCACAGAAAGAAAGGGTGGAAACGGAATGTTTCGTGGAGCAAGACACTCTGATTTGGAGCAGATCTTAGACATCTATGCCCGTGCCCGGAAGGTGATGGCTGCTTCGGGCAACCCGACCCAGTGGGGTGACGGCTATCCGCCGAGAGAGATGCTGGAAGAGGACATCGACGCCAACCGGCTGTTCATCTATACGGTCAACGGCCGGCTTGAGGCGGTGTTCGCCTTCATTCTGGGGCCGGACCCCACCTATGCAAAGATCGAGGGCGGCAAGTGGCTCAACGACACCCTGCCCTACGGAACCATCCACCGGCTGGCCTCGGCGGGCCATCGCAAAGGCGTGACGGACGAGGTCATTACATGGTGTCTCGAACACTGCGAGAGCCTGCGCGCCGACACCCACGAGGACAACAAGATCATGCAGCATCTTCTCGAGAAGAACGGCTTTGCCCGCTGCGGCATCATCTTAGCGGATGACGGCAAGCCCCGCATCGCCTATCAGAAGCTGTCTGCGACTCTGCCTCTGCGGGCAGAATAAGGAGGGACTGGACATTGAAGATCACACAGGTAAAGCTGGGCCGCATCTCGACCCCGCTCCGCGTCCCCTTCAAGACGGCGCTGCGCACCGTGCGCAGCGTGGAGGACGTCATCGTTGAGCTGCACACCGACACCGGCGCGGTGGGCTACGGCGAGGCACCTCCCACCGGCGTCATCACCGGCGACACCACCGGGGCCATCATCGGGGCCATCCGGGACCACATCGCCCCGGCCATCCTTGGCCGCGACCTCGACGAGTTCGAGGATCTGACCGCTGCGGTGCAGAAGGCCCTCGTGCACAACACCAGCGCAAAGGCGGCGGTGGACATGGCCCTGTGGGACCTGCTGGGCCAGAAGTACGGTGCCCCGGTCTACCGGATGCTGGGCGGCGCGCGCAGCGATATCGTCACCGATATCACCATCAGCGTCAACCCGCCGGAGGAGATGGCGCGGGACGCCCGCACGGCCCTCGAGCGGGGCTATGACTGCCTGAAGGTCAAGGTGGGCATCGACCCGGAGCTGGATGTGGCCCGTCTGGCCGCAGTCCGCGAGGCTGTGGGAAAAGAGGTCAGGATCCGCATCGACGCCAATCAGGCGTGGAATGCGAAGCAGGCCGTCCGCATCCTCGACCAGATGCAGGAAAAGGGCCTCGACATCGAGTTCGTCGAGCAGCCTGTGCCTGCCGCTGACCTCGAGGGGATGCAGTACGTCACCCGGAATGCCAGCGTGCCCGTGCTGGCCGACGAGAGCGTGTTCAGCCCCGCAGACGCCCTGCGCATCATGCAGACCGGCGCGGCGGACTTTGTGAACATCAAGCTGATGAAATGCGGCGGCATCACCAACGCCCTCCGCATCGCCTCGGCGGCGGAGGTCTACGGCGTCGAGTGCATGATCGGCTGTATGCTGGAGGCAAAGATTTCCGTCAATGCGGCGGTAGAGCTGGCCTGCGCCAAAAAGATCATCACGAAGGTCGATCTGGACGGCCCGGTGCTCTGCAGCGAGGACCACATCCTCGGCGGTGCGGTCTTCAACGAGAAGGACATCACCGTATCGGATGCCCCCGGCATGGGCATCAAGGGCTTCGTCCCCGGCAAAGTGACCTATCTGGACGACTGAAAATAAATAAGAATGACTTTCCCCCGGCAGAGTTTCTCTGCCGGGGGATTTTTCTGCCTTGCTGGGTGAAATATCTTAACTCTGTATGCGATACAAATACAGTTTTGCCGGCGGGGCCGGGAGAAAAAGAGAGAAATCGGATGGAACCGCCCGAAATATCTGCGGAAAACCTTTGACTTTTCTGCCGTGTGTGCTATAATAACACTTGTCTTTGGGAAAGAGACAGAAAAGTGTGCGCGGTGTACGCACACATATGGAGGAGTGTTTTGATATGATGAATGGCGTAAAAGCCGTGGCAAAGAAGTACAATGAGGTCAGCCTCATCCTTCGCATCGTCGCCGGTCTGGTCATCGGTGCGGTGCTGGCGCTTGCGGTGCCGGGTGCGGGCTGGGTCGGTGAGCTGGGCAGCCTGTTCGTCGGCGCGCTGAAGGGCATCGCCCCGGTGCTGGTGTTCGTTATCGTGGCCAGTGCGCTGGCGCAGGGCAGCTCCAAGCTGGACCGCCGCTTCGGCACGGTCATCTGGCTGTATATGCTGACCACCTTCCTTGCGGCGGCCATCGCTTCCGTTACGAGCTTTGTGTTCCCCGTGTCGGTCGTTCTGGCTGATGCCGCCCAGTCGGACGTGGTGCCGCAGGGTCTGGGCGAGGTGCTGAGCACCCTGCTCACCAACTTTGTCGCCAACCCCATCAGCGCTCTGATGAGCGGCAACTACATCGGCATCCTGTTCTGGGCCTGCATGTTCGGCCTTGCCATGAAGAACATCGGCTCGGATACCACCAAGAAGTTCCTCGCGGACACCGCCGACGCTGTGTCGCAGGTGGTGCGCTGGATCATCAATCTGGCCCCCTTCGGTATCATGGGTCTGGTGTATACCAACGTGTCAGGCAACGGTCTGGCCATCTTCACCCAGTACGGCAAGCTGCTGGGCCTGCTGGTGGGCACCATGCTCTTCATGGCGCTCATCGTCTCCCCCTTCATCATGTTCATCTATCTGGGCTGCAACCCCTATCCGCTGGTGTTCCGCTGCCTGAAGGAGTCGGGTCTGACCGCATTCTTCACCCGCAGCTCGGCGGCCAACATCCCCGTCAACATGGCCCTGTGCGAGAAGCTGGGCCTCGATAAGGATATGTATTCCGTCTCCATCCCTCTGGGCGCGACCATCAACATGGACGGCGCGGCCATCACCATCACCATCATGACGCTGGCTGCGGCCAACACGCTGGGCATCCCCGTGACCCTGCCTGCCGCCATCGTCCTGAGCGCCATGTCCGCTCTGGGTGCCTGCGGCGCTTCCGGCGTGGCCGGCGGCTCCCTGCTGCTCATCCCGATGGCCTGCTCGCTGTTCGGTATCTCCAATGATGTGGCCATGCAGATGGTCGGTGTCGGCTTCATCATCGGCGTGATTCAGGATTCTGTGGAGACTGCGCTGAACTCCGCCGGCGATGTGGAGTTCGCCGCTACCGCTGAGTATCATCAGTGGCTCAAGCAGGGCAAGCCCCTGCCGGACTTCCTCCGCAAGTAAAGTGCAAAAAAACAATGGCTGGAGCCGCGCGGCTCCAGCCATTGTTTCGTTTTCCGGAAAAGGCTCAGTCGATGACCTTTGCCTTCTGCAGTGCGGTGACGATGAGGGGGATGAGCACCAGCTGGGCGATGATGCCGGGCACAGCGGTGAAGAGTGCGCCGGACAGGAAGGCCGAGAAGGGGAAGCTGGAGCCGCTGAGGCCCGCCAGCAGGAAGCGGACTGCGCCCCAAACGAGGCGTCCGGCCACCATGGCCGCCGCGAGGGCAGCATAGGTCATGGGCAGCGTGTGGTTCACCCGGCGGTAGAGACAGCCGGACACCGCGCCGTAGGCAGCCAGCTCAAAGGCCATCGAGAGGGCGATGGGGTACAGCGGGGGCATCCCGAAGAGCACCGAGCGGAGCAGCGGGGCCGCGAAGCCCACGGCCAGACCCCATGGCCCGCCCAGCACGAAGCCGCAGAGCAGGATGGGGAAATGCATGGGGCAGAGCATATTGCCTACCTGCGGCACATGGCCCGTCACCATGGGCAGGACGAAGGCCAGAGCCAGAAAGAGCGCAGCCAGCACGATGCTGCGGGCCGGAGAGGTGTGTTTCGTTTTCATCGGAGTTCCTCCTTGCAGGCCGCACCGGGACAGAAAAAAGGGGTCTGCCCTTGGAAATGCATCCCAAAGGCAGACCCCTTCATGGCGTCTGTTGCAAAAAGTGCGGCGGAAAATAAGCGTGCGGCGGGCTTCGGCCCGCAGGCCCGGCTTCCTGCCGGAAATCGTGAAAATTATAGCAGAGTGCCGCAGGATTTGTCAAGACCGGTGCAAAGCAGACTGCAAATTGACCAAAAAAGAAAGCGTTTGGAGCGGTTTTTGACCGCGTGTGTACATTTTGCTGGAAGATGCTTGACCTTTTTGCGCAGAATAGATAATATAAACTTGAATTATAGCGCAATGAGGCGGCAGGAGCCGCACCTTGCGCGGCTGTTACCTTGCAAATTCTGAGGTTCATACGGGAGGACCATCATGACAAATGCAGAAAAGCTCACCCTTGCCAAGCACGCCTGCCACATCCGCATGGGCGTGATCGAGGGAACTCACAGCGCCAAGTGCGGCCATCCGGGCGGCAGTCTGGACATCGCCGAGGTGCTGTCTTACCTCTATTTCGTGGATATGAATGTTGACCCCAAGGCTCCGAAAAAGCCGGACCGCGACCGTCTGGTGCTGTCCAAGGGCCACGCCGCCCCGGCGCTCTACGCTGCGCTGGCCGAGCGCGGGTTCTTCCCGGTGGAAGACCTCAAGACCCTGCGCAAGATCGGCAGCTACCTGCAGGGCCACCCCAACATGAATGAGACGCCGGGCGTGGATATGTCCACCGGCAGTCTGGGTCAGGGTGTGTCCGCTGCCTGCGGCATGGCTCTGGGCGCAAAGATCAGCGAAAAGCCGGTCAATGTCTACACCATCCTTGGCGATGGCGAGGTGGAAGAGGGCGAGTGCTGGGAGGCGTTCATGTTTGCCGCCCACTATAAGCTCTCCAACCTCTGCGTCATGCTGGACCGCAACCATCTCCAGATCGACGGCACGACCGAGACGGTCATGAACAGCGCCCCGCTGGAAGAGAAGCTGAAGGCGTTCAACTTCAACGTCCTGACCATCAACGGCCACGACTACGACCAGATCGAGGCGGCTGTCAAGGCGTTCCACGCTGAGAACGACAAGCCCACCTGCATCATTCTGGACACCGTCAAGGGCACCGGCGTCTCCTTTATGACCAACTCTGTGGATTGGCACGGCAAAGGCCCCAACGACGAAGAGTACGCTGTGGCCATGCAGGAGCTGAACGCAGCCTACGCCGCGCTGGAACAGGAGGACAAGTAAGATGGCAGATGTGAAAATGATCGCGACCCGCGAGAGCTACGGCAATACTCTGAAAGCACTGGCCGCTGAGGGCCATGATGATCTGGTGGTGCTGGACGCCGACCTCGCCGCCGCCACCAAGACCGGGATGTTCCGCAAGGCTTACCCGAACCGCCACTTCGACTGCGGCATCGCCGAAGCCAACATGATGGGCGTTGCCGCCGGTCTGTCCACCATGGGCTATGTCCCCTTCGTGTCCAGCTTCGCCATGTTCGCTGCGGGCCGTGCCTTTGAGCAGATCCGCAACTCCGTGGCCTATCCCCGCCTGAACGTCAAGATCGGCGCCACCCACGGCGGTATCTCCGTCGGTGAGGACGGCGCTTCCCACCAGTGCTGCGAGGACTTCGCCCTCATGCGCAGCCTGCCCGGCATGACCATCATCTGCCCCGCTGACGATGTGGAGGCCCGGGCTGCTGTCCGCGCTGCCTACGAGATGCAGGGGCCGGTCTACCTCCGCTTCGGTCGTCTGGCCGTCCCTGTGTTCCACGACGAGGCCAACTACCACTTCGAGATCGGTAAGGGCGAGCAGCTCACCGAGGGCAATGACATCGCCATCGTGGCCACCGGCCTGATGGTCAACGAGGCCCGCAAGGCCGCTGAGACGCTGGCCGCCGAGGGCATCCACGCCCGCGTCCTCAACATCCACACCATCAAGCCTCTGGATGAGGACATCATCCTCAAGGCAGCCAAGGAGTGCGGCAAGATCGTCACCGCCGAGGAGCACAACGTCATCGGCGGTCTGGGCGAGGCCGTCTGCTCGCTTCTGAGCGAGAAGCTGCCCACCCCCGTCCGCCGCGTGGGCGTGCAGGACAAGTTCGGCTGCTCCGGCCCTGCATGGGACCTGCTGCGCGAGTATGGTCTGGACGCCGCCACCATCTGCAAGACCGCAAAGGAGATGCTGGGCCGATAAGCCAAGCGTTTCCTGCATAAGAAAAAAGAGACAGGCTTCCCCGGAAGGGGCTGCCTGTCTCTTTTTTTATGCGAGGATGCTTTATTTTTTCTTCTTCGGAAAGACGAACGGATTGTGCAGATAGACCGTCATCAGCTCGGCGGTCATGAAGCACCAGATGACCGGCTCACAGAGGATGACTGCGTTGTACGCGAAGCGGGGGATGAACACCATGACAAAGACGATCTTGCCCAGAAATTCGATGACGCTGGACAGGAGGGGCAGTACTTTTTCGCCCATGCTCTGCAGCGCATACCGGTTCGCCAGCAGGACGCCCAGCACGGCGTAGAAGGGGGCGTTCCAGATCAGATACCGTGCGCCGTTTTCCAGCACCACCGGCTCAGAGGAACCGGACACCAGCCGGACCATCCATTCTGCCCCCACGCTCATCAGCACCGTGATGGCAGAGGCCACCACGATGCTGTAGAGGATGATGTCCCGCATCCCGCGCCGGACGCGGTCGGGGTGGTTCGCGCCGTAGTTCTGGGATACGAACGTCGAGCAGGCGGAGGACATCGCCGTCAGAGGCATATCCGTGAAGGAAAAGAGCTTCCGGGCGGCGGTGTGGCCCGCGATGACCAGCGTGCCCAGCCCGTTGATGCCGTATTGCAGCACCACCGAGCCTGCCGAGACGATGCTGCTCATAAGGCCCATCGAGATGCTCTGGCTGAACAGCTCCCAGTAGAGGCGGCTGCCCACATGGAAGTGCTTTTTCTCGGGCAGGAGCAGCCGGGCACTGCGGAAGACGTACAGGATGCAGAGCACCACCGACACTCCCTGCGAGATGACCGTGGCCACGCCCGCACCGGCCACCCCCATGCCCAGCACGGCGATGAACCAGAGGTCGAGGATGACGTTGAGCACCGACGAGAGGATGAGGAAGACCAGAGGCATGAAGCTGTTGCCGATGGCTCGCAGCAGACCGGCACAGAGGTTGTAAGCGAACATGATGAAGACGCCGTAGTCGATGATGATGATATAGCGGTAGGCGTCCTCAAAGATCTCGACCGGGGTGTCCAGCAGCTCCAGCAGCGGGTGCAGGCCCATCGCGCCCGCCAGCGTGATGACCGCCGACGCGATGAGTCCGATGACGATGGAGCCTGCAACGGTCTGCTTGAGCTGCTCGTCGTCTCCGGCCCCGTAGGAGCGCGCTGCGACGATGGCAAGACCGTTGCCGATGCCGATGCCGAAGCCGACCAGAAGCTCGTAGATGGCCCCGCAGGCCCCGATGGCAGCAAGGGCGGTGTCACCCAGCACATTGCCCACGATCATGGTGTCCACGGTGTTGTAGAGCTGCTGGAAGAGGCTCGACACCAGAATGGGGAGCATGAAGATGACGAGGCTCTGGAAGATGGGGCCGTTCATCAGGTCCACGCTCTGGCTGAAAAACGATTTTTTTGCGGGGGATCGGGTCATAGGCGGTTCTCCTTCATAACTTTAGGCGGCTTGCCCTCTCCGTCACCTTCGGTGCAAGCTCTCCCTTTGGGAGAGCTTGCGCGTGAGCGCCTGAGAGGGCGCAGGCCGTTTACCAGAAAACAAGGCCGCCGCACAGATAAACTGCACGGCAGCCTTGCTGCAAAATTCAGGGGTTACAGCTCCTGCGTCTCGAAGCCGTTGGCCGTCAGCACGTCCACGCTGGAGAAGCCTGCGGCCTTGATGGCAGCTGCGGCCTCGTCGAAGCCGAAGGTCAGGCTGCCGATGTCGTGGGCGTCGGAGGTGATGATGACCCGGCCGCCCATCTTCTGCCACTCGCCCAGCATCCATGCGCCGGGGTAGAAGTCCTTGCGGTAGCCGCGGTAGACGCCGCCGGTATTCACTTCCAGCCGACAGCCGTGCTCTTTGGCCACAGCCAGTGCCTTGAGGGCTGCGGCTTTGTAGCGGGGAGCCTCCTCATCGAAGAACTCGCCGTCGGCGTTCAGCTTCTTGATGAGGTCGATGTGGGCGAGGATGTCGGGACCCATGGCCGCCACCTTCTCCACCTCGGCAAAGTAGGCCTCCACAGCGGCCAGCGGGTCGCCGTCGAAGTCGTCGTAGATGCAGTCGTGCAGGTCCTGCGGGCGGAAGTCGATCTCGTAATACTTGCCGGTGTTCTTGCCGTAGAGGTGGTGCGCCGAGCCGATCCAGTAGTCGTAGCCGGTGCGCTTGTCCTCGCTCAGCAGGTCCCACTCGATGCCGCAGAGGATGTCCACCTTGCCCTTGTACTCGGTCTTGAGCTTGGCGATGGTGGCCTTGTACTGGGCCGTGCGGCTGGGACTCATGCAGTATTCACGGTCGCGCTGGGTGTAGCTATGGCCCGTGAAGCCCAGTGTGGTCAGCCCCTGCGCACACGCGGCGGAGGCCATCTCCTGTAAGGTGTTTTTGCCATCACACATCGTCGAGTGACAATGGACACTGGACTTCTTGTAATCTGCCATAGTGAATCACTGCATCCTTTCCTGTTTGACCTTGTGGTCGATAACGTGGCGTTTTTCCAGCTCGCGGGTGACGTCCTCCACCGTGATGCCGGCCTGCACCATCAGCACCAGCACATGGTATGCCAGATCGCTGATCTCGTAGACCGTCTCGGCCTTGTCTTCCTTTTCGCCCGCGATGATGACCTCGGTGCACTCCTCGCCCACCTTCTTGAGGATCTTTTCCTTGCCCTTCTCGAAGAGGTAGGTGGTGTAGCTGCCCTCCTTGGGGCTGGTCTTGCGGCCCTTGATGAGGTCATACAGCCCCTGCCAGCTGAACTGCTTCAGCTCGGGGGAAACATACACTTCGTTGAAGAAGCAGCTCTCGGCACCGGTGTGACAGGCGGGGCCGCTCTTGACGACCTCCACCACCAGCGCATCGGCGTCACAGTCGGCGGTGATGGACACCACCCGCTGGACGTTGCCGCTGGTCTCGCCCTTGCGCCAGATCTCCTGACGGCTGCGGCTCCAGAACACCGTCCGGCCCTCCGCGATGGTCAGCGCCAGCGTCTCGGCGTTCATGTAGGCGAGGGTCAGCACCTCTTTGGTGTAGTGGTCCTGCACGATGGCAGGGATGAGACCCTTTTCGTCAAACTTCAGATCCATAATGTTTCTCCTTCCCCGCAGGGGGACAGCTATAGTTTAGCGTATTCGGCGGGCAAACGCAAGCATTTACAGCCGCATTTCCACACCATTTTCGTTTAAGTACTCCTTTAGTGCCCGGATGGTGAGCAGCTTCTGGTGGAAGATGCCCGCCGCAAGGCCCGCGTCGATGCCCTTGTGGCGGAACAGCTCGAGGAAATCTTCCTTTTTGCCCGCGCCGCCGCTGGCGATGATGGGCACGTTCACCCGGGCCGCCACGGCGTCCAGCATCTCAAGGTCGAAGCCGCTGCGCACGCCGTCGGTGTCGATGCTGTTGAGGCAGACCTCGCCCGCACCGTTGTCCACGCACCACCTGATCCATTCCAGTGCGTCCCGGCCGGTATCCTCGCGCCCGCCCTTGGCAAAGACGCGGAACTGCCCGCCCACCCGTTTGACGTCGGCGGAGAGGACGACGCACTGGTCGCCGTAGCGCTTCGCCGCCGCCGGGATGAGGGAGGGGTCCTTCAGCGCGCCCGAGTTGACGCTGACTTTATCGGCCCCGCACTTGAGCACCCGGTCGAAGTCGTCCAGCGTGTTGACGCCGCCGCCCACGGTGAGGGGGATGAAGATCTCGCTGGCCACCCGGGTGAGGATGTCGGTGAAGAGGGAGCGGCCCTCGGCGCTGGCCGTGATGTCGTAGAACACCAGCTCGTCCGCGCCGGCCGCGTTGTACATCCGGGCCATCTCCACCGGGTCGGCCACGTCCTTGATGCCCTCGAAGTTCGTGCCCTTGACGACCCGCCCGCTGCGGACGTCCAGACAGGGAATGATGCGTTTTGTGATCATGGTCTAGCTCCTTACTTCTGCACCAGCGCAACGCAGCGTCTGAGGTCCAGTGCGCCGGTATACAGGCTCTTGCCGAGGATGGCGGCGGCGGTGCCCATCTCTTCCAGCTCCAGCAGCTCCTGCTCCGAGGAGATGCCGCCGCTGGCCGTGATGGCGACGCCGGGCACTTCCCTTGCAAGCTGACGGTAGAGGGCTAGGTTGGTGCCCTGCATCGCGCCATCGCAGGCGATGTCGGTGTAGATGATGGCCTTGCAGCCCGCCTCGGCCAGACGCTGGCAGAAGGCCACGCCCGGCTCGGCGCTGACCTCCTTCCAGCCGTGGATGGCCACATAGCCGTCCTTGGCGTCTACGCCCACGGCGATCTTGTCGCCGTATTTTTTCAGCATCCGGGCCGTGAAATCGAAGTCCGTCACGGCCACGCTGCCAAGGATGCACCGGCCCACCCCGAGGGAGAGGTATCGTTCGATGCGCTCCTCGGTGCGGATGCCGCCGCCCACCTCGATGTATAAGCCGCCCTGTTTGGCCAGCGCGGCGATGGTGTCGTAGTTGGAAAGGGTGCCGTCCTTCGCGCCGTCCAGATCGACGACATGGAGGTTCTTGGCCCCCGCGTCCAGAAAGGCCCGCGCCTGTGCGCAGGGGTCTTCGCCGTAGACGGTCATTTTATCGTAGTCGCCCTGCGTCAGGCGCACGACGTTTCCGCCCCGCAGGTCAATGGCTGGGAATAATTGCATTGCAATTCTCCTTACTTTACGCTTCTCTTGGCTAAACCTCTCCGTCACGCCTGACGGCGTGCCACCTCTCCTATCGAGGAGAGGCCTTGGCATAACTTGTAAGCTTTCCCTCTTCGCCAGAGGCTCCCCTCGGCAGGGGCAACAACGACGACCGCCGCCAGTGGCGGAAACAGGGAGTCGTTGTTGGGGCCGCGGCCAGCAAGACGCGAGTGCTTATCAAAGCACGAAGCGGATGCTGGGAGCCGCAACCTGGCCTTGTCGAGCGAAGCGAGACTGAGAGGTTTAAGTTTGGAACTTCTGTACCAAATAATTTTTCAGGAGCAAGATACTCATGATAGATTTTGAACATGTCACTAAGATATACAAGAGGAGCGACAAGCCCGCGCTGGAGGACATCGACTTCCATGTGGCAGACGGCGAGTTCGTCTTTCTGGTGGGACACTCCGGTGCAGGCAAGTCCACCCTGCTCAAGCTCATCCTCCGGGAGGAGCTGCCCACAGAGGGCCGCGTGCTCGTGGACGGCAAGGATGTCGCCCGGCTGCGCCGGGGCAAAGTGCCCTATCTCCGCCGCCAGATGGGCATCATCTTTCAGGACTTCCGCCTCATCCCGACCATGACGGTCTACGAGAACATCGCCTTTGCGATGCACGTCACCAACATCGGCAAGAAGGACATCAAGGAGCGGGTCAACTATATGCTGGAGCTGGTGCATCTGGAGGATAAGGCAAAGGTCTACCCCGAGTTCCTCTCCGGCGGCGAGCAGCAGCGGGTGGCCGTGGCCCGCGCTCTGGCCCACAGCCCTCGTCTGGTCATCGCGGACGAGCCTACCGGCAACATCGACCCCGAGATGAGCCTTGAGATGATGGAGCTGCTGGAGCGGGTGAGCGAGATGGGCATCACAGTGCTGGTCGTCACCCACGAGCATGAGCTGGTGCGCCGCTTCAACCGCCGCACCGTCACCCTGAAGAACGGCCGCATCATCTCCGACGTCCCGGCCAGCTTCGGCGAGGAGGTGCACGCATGAAGATCTCGACGTTTGGTTTCCTGACCCGGCGCGGCGTGCGCAACCTCGGCAAGCACTGGGCCATGACCATTGCCTGCATCGCCTCGCTCAGCGTCTGTATGACCCTGAATACCTTCGCCAGTCTCGTCGAGGTGAACGTGGACAGCATGGTCAACTATCTGGGCACTCAGAACGAGATGGTGGTCTATGTGGACCCCGAGGCCGACAACACCCTCATCGAGTCGGTCGGCGCGGCCATCGGCAGCACCGCAGGGGTGAGCCGGGTGCAGTATATGTCCAAAGAGGACGTCCTGAACCAGTACAAGGGCTATATGTCCGAGTACGCCGACCTACTGGACGAGTTCGAGAACGACAACCCCTTTAAAGCAAATTACCGCGTCTCCCTGTCGGATCTGAGCCAGATGGAGGCTATGAGCAGGAAATTCGAGGCCATTGAGGGCGTCTACAGCGTCACAGCCCCCATCGAGATGACCAAGACCTTCGTGGACGTCCAGAAGGCCGTCACCAAGGCCGGGCGGATCGTCGTGCTGGTGCTGATGGCCGTGAGCATCATCACGGTGGGCACCACCATCCGGCTGAGCGTCTTTGCCCGCCGCCGAGAGATCGAGATCATGAAGTACGTCGGCGCCACCAACGCCCTCGTCACCCTGCCCTTCGTCATCGAGGGTCTGGTGATGGGCCTCATCTCCGGCATCATCACAGCGGCGGCCAGCATCGGCGGCTACGCCTATATCGTGGAGATCTCGCCCACGCTGGGCAGTCTGTGGCAGATGCTCATGGGCATGGCTCTGGTGCCGCTGGAAAACGTCTGGCCCACCATCCTGACCTACAGCCTCGTGGCGGGCGCTCTGGTGGGCGGTCTGGGCAGTATGTTCTCCATCCGCAAGCACCTCAATGTGTAAGGAGGGCCTACTGTGTATCACGATAAGCATTCCGCAGGCTTCGTCCTGCGCCACTCGCCCCGCCATGCAAAGCCCTCCGGCCACTCGGTCATGATGCGTGCTGCTTGCGCCTTTGTGGCGGCGGCCTGCCTTGTGCTGAGCATGACGGTCTATCCGGCCAGCGCGGCCACCAGCATGAGTTCGCTGCAGAATAAGTTGGATAAACTCTCCCAGTCCATCCAGCAGCATAAGACAGAACTGAACAACGCCAAGAAGAAGGAAGCTGCCGCAAAGGCCCTCGAGTCTGAGCTGAAGGAAAAGGTCTCGGTGATCCAGAGCCAGATCAGCGTGCTTCAGGGCCAGATCGCCGAGGTGCAGAACAGCATCGGCGTCAAGGAGCAGCAGATCAGCGCCAAGCAGGCCGAGATCGCCCAGAAAGAGCAGGACATCGCCGACCAGTGGGAAGGTTTCAAGAGCCATATGGCCGCGATGCAGGAGTTGCGGGACGGCGGCAGCGTGGCCATGCTCAGCTCGGTGAACGACCTGTACGAGCTGCTGACCTTCAACGAGGTCATGCAGGACATCTCAGTCAAGGATACCGAGATCCTTGACACCATGAAGGCTGCCCGAGAGAGCCTTGTGAACGACCGCACCCAGCTTGTGGCGGAGCGCACCCAGCTGCAGAACAAAAAGGCCGAGCTGAGTGCCCAGAACAAGCAGATGCAGAGCAAGCAGAACGAGCTGAACTCCAGCGTCAAGGAGGCCCGCCTGAGCGCCGCCGAAGCCCAGCAGGCTCAGAAGGATGCGCAGGCGGCCATCGAGTCGGATGAGATGAACTACGAGGCCGTCAAAAAGGAGATCCAGAAGCTCATCGCAGCCGCAGCGGCCAGCAAGCCGCAGCTGAGCTTCAGCGGCTTCATCTGCCCCCTCAAGAGCTATACCCGCATCTCCAGTGAATACGGCTGGCGCAAGAACCCCGTCTCGGGTGTCAACAAGCTCCACGCGGGCACCGACTTCGCTGCCCCCGCCGGCACCCCCATCTACGCAGCCGCCAGCGGCTATGTACAGGTGGCCGGATGGTCCAGCGGCGGCTACGGCAACTACGTCATCATCTACCACGGCAAAATGTCGGACGGCAACGCCTACTCCACCCTCTACGGCCATATGCGCTCGGTGGCAACGTCGGCGGGCAAGTACGTCAAGCAGGGCGAACTCATCGGCTATGTCGGCTCTACCGGCAACTCGACGGGCAACCATCTCCACCTTGAGGTGTGGAAGGGCGGCTCCAAGGCCAATGCAGTCAATCCCCGTGGTTATATTCCTATGAAATAATACTGTGTCGAGGGGTCAAAGGAGGCCATAAGGCGAAATGAACGAGCAAAAACGCAAGCGTATCCTTCGGGCGGGCTGTCTGCTGCTGGCGGGAATATTCCTGCTGTCGGTGCTGGGCAGCGTCGTCCTGATGCTTTTGGTCTGAACCGGGGAGGAAAACTGAATGAACCGTAAAATTTCCGTAGGGATGACTGTGACCATCGTCATTCTGGCAATGACGGTCACATTTTCCATCACGATGCTGCTGGCGATGCGGCTGTTTGACCGCACCGTCACCAGCGTGAAGGAAAAGGAGAGCATGTACAACAAGGTGGCCGAAGTAGACCGCTATGTGCGTGCCAACGACTACTACGACATCGACGAGACGATGCTGTACGACCGTCTGACCGCAGGCTATCTGCTGGGCACCGGCGACAAGTACGCCCGCTACTACACCGCCTCGGCCTACACCGACCTGCTCAATGCCCAGAGCGGCAAGCTGATCGGCATCGGCGTGGAGCTGGCCATCGACCAGTCCGGCTACGCCAAGGTCACCAAGGTGTACGACGAGTCCCCCGCAAAGGAGGCTGGCCTGCAAAAAGGCGATTACATCATCACCATCGACGGCACGGACGTCAAGAGTCTGGGCAGCGCAGAGGCCGTCCAGAACAAGCTCCGGGGCGAGAGTGGCATCACCGTCAATGTGGTCTGGCTGGACAGCGAGAACGCCCAGCACACCGCTGATCTGACCCACTACGGTTTCACGGCCAACAGCGTCGATTCCGCCATGGTGCAGGACAATGTGGGCTATATCAAGATCTGGCAGTTCGACAACTCCACCCCCAGTGAGCTGGACTTTGCCCTGCGCAGCCTGACCGCCAGCGGTGCGCAGAGCTTCGTGTTCGACCTGCGCGACAACAGCGGCGGCATCCTCGACGATGCCATCAGTTGCATCGACCTCGTCGCGCCGGAAGGTGTGCTGGCCTATGCCGAGGATAAGACCGGAAACCGCACCCTGCTGGGCAGCAGCACCGACGACACCGTCATCAGCCAGCCCTCCGTCTGCCTCGTGAACGAGAACACCGCCAGCGCGGCAGAGCTGTTTGCGTCCAGCCTGCGCTCCCTGTGCGGCGCACGCCTCGTGGGCAGCAGCACCATGGGCAAGGGCACCATCCAAAGCAGCCCTCAGCGCCTCTCGGACGGCAGTGCTGTGGTGGTCACGGTGGCTAAGCTCATCTGCGGCGACGGCTCCTGCTTCGACGGCACCGGCCTGACCGTGGACGTGGAGCGTCCGCTGACCCCGGACGAGCAGGTAAGCTATTACGACTACACTCTCGACACCGACCCCCAGATCCAGCGTGCCGTCAGCTGCGCACAGCAGCTCACCGGCACCACCACCGTAGGCGGCGTGAACGATGCCGACCTCGCAGCAGACTCCGCCGCCGCCTCTTCCGAGGCAGCAGGGGAGGGCGAGGCTTCCTCGGAGGCAGCTGCTTCCAGCGTGGAAAGCGCGTCTTGATATAAGAGAAAGGAAAAAACACTATGCCGGAGCTGACCGACCTCTCCGTGATCCGTACCCTGTGCGAAAAATACGATTTTGCGCTTTCCAAGGGTTTTGGACAGAACTTCATCATCAATCCCGGCCTGCCTCCGAAGATCGTGGATGCCAGCAGCGTCGATAAGAACTGGGGCGTGCTGGAGATCGGCCCCGGCATCGGCGTGCTGACCAAGGAGCTGGCCAGCCGCGCCGCCAAGGTGGTGTCCATCGAGGTGGACGAGCGTCTGCCGCCTCTGCTGGCCGAAACAATGGCTGGTGTGGATAATTTTAAGCTGGTATTACAGGATGTTTTGAAAGTGGATCTCCGTGCCCTCATTGAGGAGGAGTTTCCCGGGATGCCGGTGGCCGTCTGCGCCAATCTGCCCTACTACATCACCAGCCCCATCGTGATGAAGCTGCTGGGCGACCGCCTGCCCATCCAGAACCTGACGGTCATGGTGCAGAAGGAGGCCGCCGACCGTCTGGCCGCAGCGCCCGGCACCCGCGCCTCCAGCGCCATCAGCTGCGCCGTGAGCTACTACGCCACCTCCAAGCTGATGTTTACTGCCGCGCCGGGCAGTTTCTACCCGGCCCCAAAAGTCACCAGCGCCGTTGTGCGGATGGACATCCGCTCCGCTCCTGCCGTGCAGGTGGAGGATGAGGACGGTTACTTCGCCCTCATCCGCGCGGCCTTTGGCCAGCGCCGCAAGACCGCAGCCAACGCCATCGCCAGCGGCCTCGGCCTGCCGAAGGAGAAGGTCATCGCCGCCATCGAGGCGGCGGGCTTTGATGCCCGCATCCGTCCTGAGGCCCTGACCCTCGAGAACTTCGCCGCTATCCAGCGGGCAATGGCCGCACAGTAACACTCACAAAACCACTCAGGCGCCCCGCCGTTCTGTCAGGAACGGCGGGGCGCTTTCGCATTCTGAGGCAGAAGCCGCAGAAGATATTGACAACCGGGGAAGTTTCTGGTATTCTACTAAAGTACCCTGCGCGATGCGAAAGGGTACGCTTTGCTGGTGTGGCGCAATGGCAGCGCAACTGATTTGTAATCAGTGGGTTGCAGGTTCAACTCCTGTCACCAGCTCCAAGAAAAATCCTGCGATATACCGTTAGAATAGCGGCGTGTATCGTGGGATTTTTGCTTTTCTATGCGTTGTGAAACGCCCGGAAAGTGCGACAAAAGTGCGACAAATTCAGGAAAAAACTGTTTTGTGCGACAGTGTGCGCCCCTGTTCTGTATGCCTTGCCCTATATCATACGGCTGTATAATGAGCTATCCTTGCCCCTGCTATGGGCTGGGTGTGTAGCGTTTCACGACCCACCTACCTATTCCCCCACTTATGGGGGAGCGGTATCTGATACCGACCCTATACACAAGGGCATGAACCAGATTCACAACCCCAACACAAAAAAGTGTCAGCATCGACACAAGCGGCAATGTGGTCAATCTGCCTGACTGCACCGATCTGTGTAATCGGTTCAAAATTGAGCGGGTTTCGATGCCCTCAAAATTGAGTGTATTTCAATTACGACCCTTGCCCGGTCTGCCTGATAGCACTATCACAGAATTGTGATGCCCAGCGGCTTTCTGGCTGGCTCAATCCACTTTTGGATGCCCCCGCCTTTGAGGATGTCCCCACTTTTGGGGATGCCCTGCTTTAAGGCACCCTCACAGATACCGCCAGATGTGACGGCATTGCATCGGCTTCGCTTCTGGGTGCGTGGGATGCCTGTGCAAATGCGTGGGAAACAGGCTTTCGGGGTCTGGCAATATACTTTCATTACCAGACAAAGAAAAAGCGCAGGGCACGTTAAAATACTGCTCTGCGCTGTGCTGTGTGCTGTTTAGTGCTGGGGGCTGGGCTGGATGCCCAACAGCTTCATAATAGCAGGATAATCGCCCTCATGCTGTTCAAGCTGCTTGCCCAACGCTTCAATCTCCGGCTGGCTGCTCTGTGATACCCTGTCAACCAGAGCGACCACAATATCAATCACTTCGGGGTGCTTCTGGGCTTTGGCTCGAATCAGGCTTGCGATCTGGCTAACTTCTGCGGTGCGCTTGGTCTCGTTCATTTTGTACTGTCCTTTCTATATCTCGTGTTCATGTGTTCGTGTACTCGTGTATCCTGTGATTATGCGTTCAACGGCTGGGTTACGGATGCAGGGAAGAAACTTGCTCGGTACGTCTGCCCATCGCCCTTGCTTGCGTAAATCAAGAGGACTTGGAAAGCGGCCTTTGCACCGTGCAGGACTTCACGCCCCTGCTTCTTCCAGTCTGCCCACGTCCGGCATTCTTCTTCAATCCCGGCGGTCTGCTGGGCTTCGCTGATGCGCTGGGCGTTGATGGGTTCAGCCTTTGCGCTGTTCCATGCCCGGTGCAGACATTCGGCAAATGTGCCGATGCCCTTGCGGAACAGCTTCCACGCCTTGCACATGATTTCATGCAGATTGTACGTCATTTTTACCACCTCACTTTACAATGTGGGGCAGGGCTGTTATAATTGCCTTGCCCCTTTGGGTTTGCTCGGTGTTCTGGTTTGGCGACTAGCACCGGGCATTTTTCATATACAGCAGATGGGAGCGGGTTACTGTCTTAGCTGGCGTTACGCTCTTGCGCTCCCGGTACATCCTTCGCCCCTTGCCGGTTGCACTCCCTTGCTGTGATTACAGTATACACTAATCTTTGTGTATAGTCCATTGACAGAATAGACAAAAATACACCAATATTTGTGTCTATATTATACACTTGATTTCGGTGTATCTTTCCTGTATAATAGGAAGTACCAAAGGGGGCGATATGATGCCGATAAAATACAAGATTGATGTGCTGGAAGCCCTGAAAGCAGCCGGGTACAGCACTTATAGGCTGCGAAAAGATAAACTAATCGGTGAAGCGACTATTCAGCGGATAAGAAGCGGTGAACCTGTGTCGTGGGAAAATATTTCCACGCTCTGTGCGCTGCTCAACTGCCAGCCGGGCAATCTGCTGGAATACACGCCAGATGTAGCAAACGAGGAATAAGGGGGCTTGTGTTATGGCTACTATTATCGGCTGTCTGCTTTTTGGATTTTGGTTCTTTCAGGCTCTTTTCAAGGCAAGCAAATAACCGCATGATTCCTAAAATCTCCGTTTCAAAAGATATGTAATTTTGTTGCAAAAATATTCCCTGCATCTGACGTTCAAGCCGGGTGCAGGGATTCTTTGTTTCTAGCTGGTTAGATGTGACTAATAAAACCAACTAAAACACAGTTCATAAAAACAGCGTAATTTCGTGAAATTAAATCAGCTTTCAATCTTAAAGGATACGCCGCAAAGGTTCGATTCCATAAAATCTCCGTAGCACTCCCACGCTGCTGCATTGTCGTGCTTGGCAAGCTGTTCAATGGCGTTCAGTGCAACAATCATCTGGTCTGCGCCGTTGATTTCATCGTGTCCAAATTCTTTCAGCTCCTTCCGGCTCAACGCTGCAATAAACTCTCGTGCGTCTCGCACATACTCGATGGTGTTTGGGGTGTCCTCGCTGGTGCTAGTGTTCGTGTCTGCGTGGGCTTCTGCGCTGTCCTCGTGGCTTGTCAGCTCGTCCGCACTAATAGCAGACTGCAACTCTGCGCCAGCGTCAAAAGCGTAATCCTCTGCCAGTTCGATAGCGTCAGAAATGGCAGCAGACAACTTGCCGCCGACTTCCTTATCTTCCAGCCCATCCAACAGGCCGGAGCACTCGAAAATCTTGTTCATTAAGGGCTTGTTCTTCAAACGGTCAACTGCGTAAAGGTAAAGTGCCGAATTGTCAATGTGATTCACGACCATAATGTAAAAACTCCTTTTGATATGTGTGTATGGGGTGGGTCAAACTTCTTTAAGGGCGCACGGCGGGTCAAGCTGGGTCTGCCCCTCGCACTCTTTCAGTGCATCGCTTGCAACTTTGACTTTTTTACCGATAGAGCGCAAGCGGGAAAGCTCCCTTGCTCTGAATCGGCTGATTTCCTGTCTGCCCTTCTCTCCCGGACTGGGTTTGAAGTATCCGCCGGGCTTTTCGGTTGTGTAAAGGACTAACAGCCCTTCGTTTAATTCCCTTGCGGCAATGGCTCGGCGTTCTCTGGGCGTTACTCCCAAAATACGGCAGACCTCTGCGGCAGGGATTGCGTTTTCTTCGCCTTGCGGCACAATGTCATAGATTTTCAAAGAAATCCCTCCATTCTAAACGATGGTGTGCTATAATAGAGGGCGGGAATGATAGTAGCCATATTTTTCCCGCTCTCGGCTGTCCTGTGTGCTGGTAACACATGGGGCAGCTTCTTTTTGTTTGCGGCTATTCATTTCTTCGTTCTCCTGTCGATGCGTTCAAAGCCCGGCTGTATTCTTCTTGTACCTCTGGCAGAATCCACTCCCACCACCACAGATTGTTATTAACTTCGTACCGTCTGCAAGTTGGGCACATGGTTAGCAAACCAAAGTACAGATTAGGGCTTGACCATTCAACAAGATAGTGACCGCTGCCGTTGCAGGTGGGGCAGGGACTGCCGCCGGGTGGGTGATTAAACTGCTTGATGTGCTGCAAGCGCAGTTCTCGCAACGTCACCGGGCAACACCCCCCGTTCTTTTCTGAATGCCTGGTTTATGTTGGCTTCCTTTATAGCACGATCAAAGCCCGGCTTGACAAATTGCAGCAAATCCGACTGTGAACGATTAAAGAGGTCTGCCAGATCATCAGGCGAACCCGCCCACGCCTGAATAGCTGGGGGCAACTCTCCGAAAAGCTTGCGGTTTTCTTCTCTTAGCTGGGATGGTGTCACTTTGCCGTCAAACGTAACGATGCCGCCATACCGGGCGTGATAGAGGTTGTCTTGCACCCTTTTAGCAATCCGCCGGGTCTGCGCCCACGATTCAGAAGCAGAGGGCAGGGCGGCGGCTTGCAGCTCTTTGATAGCGTTGCTCCAATCCACAATGAATTGATGCTGATACCGACAGACCGCAAAGGCAGCGGGCAAGGCTTTTAATGCGATCTCGTCCGGGATGTTGCCTAATACAGAGATATACACTTGAATTTCAGCCCGGCGGGCTTCGGGGCTGGGCTGCTTTCCAAAATGGCTGTCGATAGTGGATAAACACTCAATCAGTGCCTTTTGTGTCACGGTGTACCACCCCCACAGACTTCATTAAACAAGCGAGTGTATTCCTCTTCTGCTGTCGGTTGCCTTTGCTGGCTCTGATGGGGCTTCGGTTCGTCCAGTGGATAGAACCGAAGCCACCCCCGCATAGTAGCCTGTTTGATAATTTCCACCCACTCGCAGCGGTGGAATTCTTCATCCAGCTGTCGGCACAAGCTGCGCCGCATGGTGTCGGTCAGCTCCTTGTGCTTCTCCTGTCGCATAAGGTCATAATCTTGTAAAGCCTGTAATAGAGCGGAATCCTCACCCGAAAACTGTGCAAAAACGCCTTGCCTGCCTTGTTGGGTTGCGACCTCGCTCGCTGCGTCAGCAGCAGAATACTCCATGTTCGTGTTCTTTTCCACGTCCATGTCCTTTTCCATGTCCTCTTTCTTATTCGGTTTTCTGTTTTCTGAAAGAGGGCTTTCGGATTTTTCAAAAGGGGGCTTTTTGGGTCTTCCGCCTTTTTCGCCGTAGGTCTGATATTTTCTACTCACCTCAAGGTTCGGTTTTATCACATCCCACAACGGTTGAAGTGATTTTCTTAATGGTATTTCTTCGCCAGTGATGCCGAATTTTGCAACTGCATAAAGAAATTCACCACGTTCTTTTGGCTTTAGCTTCTCGGCAGCGTCTAAATACGACACAAAAAACTTGAAACTGCTTCCCAAAATATCACCATCACTTCCCGGCGGCGTTGGTGTCCAGCACAGACACAGCGGCACGGATTTCCTTGTTAATGGTGCGGAGTGCTTCAACAGCATCGTGCAAGCTCTGAACTTCATCGGATGCGATGCAATCCCGGAGTGCGCTATTCGCTGCGCCCTGCACGGCGTTTTCCAGTGTGGTATAGTAACGTGCTTCACGCATAACAGGGGCGGTTCTCCCGCTTGCTCTGCGGCGGTCACTGACTGCGGACGGAATGCCAACGGTATAGCTATTACCGTCAGCGGTGAGATAAAATTTGCCATAAAGATGAACCATGATTTACTCCTCTCAATTAAATGGTGATTTTTCGGATGCCCTGCACGGTGTCGGGCTGGGTGGATTCCGCCGGGATGCCGTTGCAGTACTCGGCAATGCTTTCAGCGTTCAGCAGCCAGCGATTTTTTGAAACTTTGATGTAGCGAATTTTCCCATCATGGCACAGACTGCGCAGGAAGTAAGGCGTTAAGCCAAACTGTGCGGATGCCTGTTTAACGGAAATCATGGTGGGCAGCGTGATGGTGTTGCTCATTCTTTGCCATCCTCTCCGCTGATATTTTTGATAATCTGCATGATTTTTTCTTTTTCATCAGCTGGCAACTCCCTGCGGAGTTTTCGACTGAAATTTGCGTCGGTGATTCCCAAAGAATCCGCAATCTGCCAAAGGCAAACGCCAGAGAATGCGGCAGCTCTGCGAATGTCCCGATTAGGGCGAGTGTGTGTTCCCATTTGTTTTTTCCTTTCCCTCTGTTTGTGTTGACAGAGAATCCGAAAGAATGTATAATCGATATATCGAAACAACAATGTAGCTGTTCGACATACTGATTGTACCACAGGATTGGCTGATTTTTCGTCTGGATGGATATAAAAAACAATATCGAATAAACAACGTCATCAATTCGATATATCGAATAAAGGAATGACATAAATGAAAAAAACAAAAATGAAGAAACCAGAAATCAATACCCCTGCTGTTGTATCCTTTGCGGGAAACATGAATGATTTAATCTTTGATTGGGAACGTGATGAAAAGAAAACGCAAACTGAATGCGCAAAAGTGCTAGAATGTTCCGCCTCTTCTTTAACGGGATACTTAGCCAAAACGCAAACAGCATCTATTGAAGTGCTTTATCGTGCAGCGGTGTTATTTGGTGTGTCCGCCGATTGGCTTCTTGGGCTTTCACAGAAAGATATACGAACCAGCAAACCAGATGTTAGAGCGGCGGCAGAATTAACACGGCTTTCTGATAAGGCAGTAGAACGGCTAAACTACAATCCACCGTTTAAGCCCATGTCACCGGCGGAAGCAGAAAGAGCGATAAAGGAAAGAACCCTGCCGCCTAGAGCATGGACAGATGAAGAAATCGGCTTGCTGTCACAAATGATTGTGGACGGTTCACTTTTAGAAATCATTCGACACATTAACAACTATGAAACATTAGCAAAGTATGATGCGCTCAAACGAAAGCGATACGAATTGACAGGCGAACGAGAAGAGGGCATGACCATCACTGCAAAATATGGAACAGGGGAAGAAACTGTAAAAGATACAAATTTTTCTGTAAGTATGGAACTAGAACAGTATAAGGCGCAAAAAGCTGTTACGATGTACACGGAAAAATTGAATGATGATGCACAGGCGGCTTATAAAGATATAGGTGGAAAAAATGGCACAGCTAATAAAAAGAACAAAAAAGGACGGTAAAACAGCTTATCTTGCAAGGGTATATTGTGGGCGAGATAAAGACCGCAAACCCATCTGCAAGACAAAGACCCTTACACCCCCGCCGGGAATGACCGGGCGCAAGCTGGACAAGGAACTACAACGGCAAGCGGATGAATTTGAACAGGCTGTTTTGCGTGGTACGCTTCAATCTGATATGCTTTTCGATGCCCTGTTGGACAAGTATTTCAGCGAGTATGCAGAACCGCAACTGCGTGAACGGACGGTTTACGACTACAAAAAACTTGCCCCTCGTGTGCGTCAGGCTCTGGGCTGCTTCAAGCTGTCTGCAATCAAACCAGACCATATAATGCGATTCTATAAGAATCTGGGTGAATCGAATATCCGACAAGACAGTACCTATACAGGCACAAAAGCCCTGCTCGATCTACTGCCAAAAGGAAAACGGAAAGCAGTTACCGACAAGGCGGGGATTTCAGAACGGACGATGAACACAGTATGCAAGGGCGAAAACGTCAGCAGGGCAACGGCTGAAAAGGTATCTAGTGCCGCCGGGCTGGCTTTCTCCAAAGCGTTTATAGAACACGCCAAAGAGGGCGGCAAACTGAACGGAAACACATTGCAGCACTATCACGCTTTTCTATCTTCTGTGTTTTCTCGTGCTGTGGTGTGGCAACTGATTGATTCAAACCCTTGTGACCGGGTGCAGCCGCCAAAGCATGAAACGCCAGACGTTCAAGTGTTGGATGAAAACGAGATAGCGCAACTTCTGAAAGCCCTCGAAACTGCGCCCCCGCTTTATTCGACCATGACACAACTTGCACTGTTCACAGGCGCACGGCGGGAAGAACTGTGTGCGCTGCGTTGGGCTGACGTGGATTTTGAGCGGGCAACGATTCGTTTTGAACGGTCAATGCAGAGAATACCGGGTGCGGGTGTTGTCTTTGCCCCGCCCAAAACCAAGCGTTCCCGGCGGATTATCCGGGTAGGTGATAACTGTATCGAACTGCTGCGAGAATACCGCCAGATACAGCGGGAGCAGCGTTTGCGCATGGGGTCAGCGTGGGTGCGCACGGTTGATATATGCGGCAAGACCATTAAAAACGACTTGATTTTTACAAGGGCGGACGGTGCGCCATTCGACCCCCACAGCATTACAAGCTGGTTTAGCAAATTCTTGAAAGCAAATGACCTGACTTCTGCCCACTTCCACAGTTTGCGCCATTCCAACGCAACCTTGCTCATTGCCGACCATGTGCCAGTATCGGCAGTTAGCGGACGGTTAGGACACGCTAACATTTCGACCACGCTGAACATTTACACAAGCGCAATTCAATCAGCAGATGCAGCGGCGGCAAACAGCCTAGAAAGCACCTTTGAACGTATCAAAGAAAAGAACCACGCATAAAGAAAGACAGTCCACAGCGGCGATTGTGCCGGGCTTGTGGACTGCCTTTTTATTTGCTCTGGAAAATTTCGCCTTTTTGTTTGGGCGGGGTACTCTCGGCTATGACCGCATGGGGTAGGGGTCAAGCCCATATTCCCCGCCGGGCAGGGGGTGAACGGTTTGTTATACCCTCGTTCCCTGCTGGGGTGTGTCTGGCTCTCCCCATTGTATGCGCTGCTCTCGCTGGCTCCTGCGTCCTGTTTATGGTATCGCTTGCAAGTGCGACAAAAGTGCGACAGAAGTGCGACAGCGGCACGAAACGCAAGAGAATAATCCATAACATAAAAATGAAAAAATGACGAATTATCTACTTGAAATCAAACACAATGCAACATAAGAAAATCGTTTTGTGCGCATTTGTAATCAGTGGGTTGCAGGTTCAACTCCTGTCACCAGCTCCAAAAAAGCCCTGCGATATACCGCCGAAAGGCGGCGTGTATCGCGGGGCTTTTGCTTTTTGCGGTGTGGCGGTATCCGACCATTCGGAAAAATCATGCTGCCGGAGGGCTTGTGGGCCTTGCACTTCCCGCACCATGCCAGTATAATAAATTCATCAAAAATTCATCAAAAGAGGACGTTCAAACGAGAGGGGAATATCTGTGCCCGAATTTTCCACCATGCTGAGCCTGCAGGCGCAGATGATGCTGCTGTTGGCCATTGGCATCTTTCTGACGAAGAAGCACATCATCACCGAGCAGGGCCGCGCCTGCCTGACCGACCTGCTGCTCTTTCTCATCCTGCCGGCAAACACCATCCAGTCGTTCCGCATCGAGTTCAATGCGGAGATCTTCCGCAGCACGCGGGACATCCTCATCCTGTCCATCGTGCTGCAGGTGTTTTATGGCGTGATCTGCGCGGTCTGCTATGACCGCTACGCCTTCGCGCGGAAGGCTGTGATGCAGTACGGCACGGTCTGCTCCAACGCGGGCTTTCTGGGAAGTCCGCTGACCGAGGGCCTGTTCGGCGGAGTGGGGCTGCTGCTGACATCCGTTTACCTCATCCCGCAGCGCATCGTGATGTGGTCGATGGGCGTGTCCTACTTCATGCAGGACGATGCAGCCGCCAGCCCCGGGGGAAGGACGCGCTACCGCGCCGTCCTCCGCAAGACCCTGACTCACCCCTGTATTCTGGCGGTGTTCGTGGGCATGGCCCTCATGCTGACCCAGTGCCAGCTGCCCGCCTTTCTCGGCAAAGCTCTCCAGTGCACCAGCAATTGCAACATGACCATGTCGATGCTCCTCATCGGGGCCATCATCGGAAGCTGTGACCTCCACCCGCTGCTGGACCGGGACGCCATCCGCTACTGTGTCATCCGGCTGTTCCTGATGCCGCTGGTGGTGCTGGTGGGCTGCCGCGCAGCCCATGTGGGAGAGCTGGCCACCGGGGTCGCTGTTGTTCTGGCGGGGATGCCGATGGGCGGCACCACCGCCATCCTTGCCGAGAAGTACGGTGCCGATTCTGCGTTCGCCAGCAAGTGTACGGCCCTCTCTACGGTGCTGTCGCTCATTACGACGCCGCTGTGGTGTCTGGTGGTGTAGCCGCTCCGCCGCAGGCCACATACCCTGCCGTTTCGATGCATCGGCGTCCCTCGTCGGTGCTCAGCCAGTCGTAGACCTTCCGCTGGGGGCTGTCGGGGGCGGCATTCCCATGGATGACCGCATAAAACTCGTTGCACAGGGGGTAGCTCTCGCTGGCGATGGTGTCATTGCCGGGGGTCACACCATCTACGGCCAGCAGGCGGAGTCCGGGCTTCGAATACATCTGGTCGATGTAGTAATAGACGGAGAAACCGATGGCATTGGCAGAGTTGTTGTACTCGGCGATGCGGTCCACCAGCCCGCCCATGTCGGCGGGAGCCAGCTCGGTGGGGGCGGTCATCAACTGGCCATCGCCCTTGTCGATGAGCAGCTTTTTGAAAAGGGTCTGACTGCCCGAGTCCACTCCCCGCTGGAAGGCCACGATGGGGGCGTCTGCGCCGCCGACCTCCTTCCAGTTGGTGATGCGACCCGCATAGATGTCCCGCAGCTGCTGCTGGGTCAGGCTTTGGACGGGGTTGGACTCGTTGACGATGAAGACCAGCGCGTCCCGGCCGATGGCTTTCTGCTCCAGCTTTGCGTCGGCCTCGGCCAGCTCTTCCTTGACGTACTCGGGGGCCTCATAGACGATGAGCAGCTGTGCGCCGTAGTCGTCGCTGGCGCTGCGGGACCAGAGGCCGAAGTTCTCCCACGCATAGGCTGTGGTGCTGACGGTGATGCCGGTCTGGGCTTCGAGCAGGTCCATGCCGGTGATGTCAGCCTTGAGCTGGGCCATCAGAGGGATGCAGGCCGTGGAGCCGTCGAGGCGGGGAAACTCCTCCACGGTCAGGAAAGGTTCAGGGGTGGTGTCCGGGTCGGGGACAGACGCCGCCGGAGAGTCGGCGGGGGAGTCTGCTGCGCCGGGGGTGCAGGCGGTGAGCACTGCCGCCCCGAGGCCGAGGCCCAGCACCTGCAGGAAGCTGCGGCGGGAAATCTTCTCTTTCATATCCAAAAACCTCCGTTGTCAATACAGATAGCCTCCGCCGGAGTCGTCGCCGGGGGAGGAAAAGATGCTTTCGCGGTAGAGCCACTGGCCGGTGGAGTCCATCAGGCCGTAGTCGAAACCCTGCCGCGCGATAAAGCAGTCGTCGGGCAGGCCGTCGATGCTGTAGCAGCTGCCGAGGCGGCGGAGGAGCGCATTGCCCTCCATGTCCAGCACGTCGGAGAGGTTCGACGAGTCGCTGTTGTCCCGGTGGGCTGTGAGCAGAGGGCCGTTGGCGGTGTTGGTGAGGTAGGAGACGTAGGTGTACTGCTCCGTCTCATCAGCAGACGACCAGAGCAGCCCTTCGCCGCCGTAGGTCTGGATGGCGAGGGTATTGTAGTCCTCGTCATCATATTGCAGCAGGGCATAGCCGTCGGGCAGGGCCGTCACACTGACATGACAAGCCTCTTCAATGGGGGTCACTTCCACATCGGTCAGGAGTGCGCCGGTGGTGCCGTCGTAGACCTTCAGGACGTTGTCCGCCGTCAGGACGGCGACATTGCCGGAGTGATAGTCCCTGTCGCACCGCTGGACAGCGGTCTTTTCGCCGCTGGCGAGGTCGATGAGGGTGTAGGGGTTATCCGGGTCATCGCTGCCGAGGAGGGTGACACAGCCGGGCGTGTGGTCCATCACGCACCAGTCGAAGCGGCCCAGTTCCACGGCCTCGTCGCTGTTCAGGTCGTAGAGGATGGAGTGGCTGTCCTGACGGCTCTGGAGGCAGGCGATGCCGACGCCGCAGGCAGAGGCGGAGCTGTCGTCCTCGCCGGTGAGCAGCTGGCCGGTGAGGATGTTGTAAAGCCCTTCCCGGGCGATGCCCCAGTCTGCGCCGCGAAACCAGCTCAAGGTCAGCCAGTCGGCGAAGCTGCCGCGATACGACGCAAGGCTCTGGGCCGTGCAGCCGTCCTCCCGCAGCAGCACATTGCCCTCCCGGTCGGTGACGAGGACGTATTGATGCAGGGGCTGGTCGGGGTCGTCGTAGGCGTAGGTGAGGCCCTCGGGCAGGTCGTAGCAGTTGAAGATGAGGCGCTGGCCGCCCTCATCCACCACGAGACAGTCAAGAGCCGTTTCCGGCACGGGCAGCTCAGCCCCGGTGGCGAGGTCGTACACCCGGATGCCGCCGGTGGCACCGCTCTCGAAAGCCCAGACGTCGGCGTCGTCCCGCAGGATGAGCAGCCCGCCCGAGAGGGTGGCGTTCACGGCATGGGGAAAGGCCATGACGGCTCTGCCGTCGGCGTCGTAGAGGGTGGAGGTGCGCTCCTCGGTGCCGGGGGTGGAGTGGGAGACAAGATAGTAGTCCGCCTCGCCGGTGAGGGTGTTCCGCACCAGCTGGACACTGTCGGAGCGGCTGCCCTGATAGAGCACTTTCCCGCCCCGGAGGATGGTGCCGCCGCCGTTGCCGGCGTAGGAATAAATGAAATGGAGCGCATCGTCGGTGAGCCACGATTCGCTGTAATACTGCGGTGCCTGCGATGCCGCCGTCCCCTCGGGCCGGGGCGACGCCGCGGGCAGCAGCGAACAGCTCGTCAGCAGCCCGCCTGCCAGCACAAGGCAGGCGGCGCGGCAGCGGAGTCGAAGCAGAGCGGTCTTCATAGAAACACCTCGCAGTTTCCCAGAATTTGACTTTCCTGTTTATAGTATATACGAAAGACCCGGCCATTTCATTGCAGAAAGTTGGCCGGGTCTGGTTACAGTTTGGTGACAATGGGGCGCAGCGGAAGCTTTCTCCTCAGACACGGTTCGGGCCATTCCATCGCCCGCCCTATTGCCTTCGGCAACAG
>OHPW01000191.1_pt1 | contig 50534 bp, 34 predicted proteins | sample 1577771 | NCBI WGS metagenome assembly OHPW01 (sample SAMEA3879608, study PRJEB24766) | human gut metagenome | biome: human-associated habitat; feature: feces | place: USA | collected 1985/1987
TTCGGGTGACCCAATGCTATTATAATACTCGTAACCCCCCCAATACATTATATAGTTTTGCTACACCCAATAAGTAACAAAAAATACCTTCTCCAAAAAGATGACCGTTCGCTGGTCATCTTTTTTTGTGTTTTTCTCAAATTATTTCATAGATTCTTTCAAAATAAAATTTACAGCATTTCTGGTTGCTGTTTCTTTTCTTCATAAAAAGTATTTTTACAAGTACAAAATTGGTGTTTTTCGTTGAATACTGTAGGAAGTTGTTATATATGAACAAAAGATTGAGTTTAATATTGGCAAATAGGGGTATTTCATTGCGAAAAATGCATAAAAAATATTTTGAAATTTCTTCATGTTTATGCACACTTTCGTGGTAGGAAATGCTATTATAATACTCGTAACCCCCCCCAATACATTATAAGTTTTGTTGCATTTAGTGTAACAAGAATACCTTCTCCAAAGAGAGCAGCGATCGTGGCTGCTCTCATTTTTGCATTTATGAAGAATTAATTATTCATTTACTGTATTATGATGACATATGACAGAATACCGGAAAGAGACTTCGGTACCGTATTAGTTATTTGTATTTTTCCATTTGGTAAAACCAATCTTTTTCATGCTGTATCCATATTTTTTAAGTAAAATATTATAATTGGCAAAAGCATCATTTATTCGGTAGATTCCTTTGCTGATATCGTCTGGCCTCGGTTTGCCTTTATAAGGAATAGAAGTTTCTACATCATCATCATAAGTCTCATCTGGATCAGCCCCATCATAACATTCTGTCAGGAAAAGCCCCTGTGACTTTCCGTCATATAAGGTAGAAATCGTACCATTTACAGAATGAGTATATACAGGATCGACATACAGGTCTCTGTAAGAACTGGAAATCGTACCTTTTTTCTTTTTCAGGAGATTCATGGTTAATTCTGTATGATAACTATCCCATGGAGAATCTAGAACGTAATCATAGCTAAAAAGGAGCTTTCCTTTTTCCGGGTAGGCAGTAATACGGACTTCAATAGAATCATCTGTGCCTTTAGGACGGAACTTTGTAGAAATTGTTCTTAGATTTTTTTCTTCTCCTTTACCTTTTTTACCTTTTTTCCGTATAAGATCATATAATTTTTTCGCGTTGATTCGTTCAACGGTATCTACCGTTACTTTACATTTTAGCTTTTTGCCTCTTACCTTTGCAGTAATGGTGCATTTGCCAGGGCTTAAAGCTTTTACAACTCCCTTTTTATTCACTTTTGCAATCTTTTTATTACTGCTTTTCCATGTTACTTTCCTTTTAGTTCCAATTACTCGTAGTTTTACAGTTTTTCCTTGAATCAGTGTAACAGCAGTTTTATTCAGTCTCATTCTTGGAGCTGCATTAACAGCTTTTCCCGGAAAAAGAAGGGAAAACAGCAGGCAAAGAGTAATGGCAATGCTGAGCATGGAAATAACAGACCTCTTTGTGGATTTTTTAAAATATTTATTCATAAAGTGACCTCCATTCTTAATAAATGTATTTGCTCATAGAGTTTCCGGGTCAAAAAAAGCGTCTTTTTGTACATGACAAAAAGACGCTTAAAAAATCAGCTTTATCACACCACGAAAACCGGACAAGAGCCTTCGCCCGATTCTTAAAAATAGAATAGATATTGTATTGAGAATTGTCAAATAAATCATATCCGGCCCTCCTCTTAATCGCATATCAATATATATGTTCATCTTAATTGTAACATAGAAAAGAGGCGGTGGTCAAACACTATCAGAAACTTCTTTACACTTTTTTTACAGGTGTCTTGTTAGATGTAAATGTTGGTGTTATAATGGGCAGAAATTTGGCAAAAATCAGGGGGTGGTCAATGATATTGCTTCATAATGACACAGTAAATGTAGTTCCGTATCCAGGTTTACTTTTTACGGCAATACTTCCGCCATGAATATCTACAATAAAACGAACCATAGAAAGTCCAAGTCCAAAGCCTTCCCCGGCGCTCCTGCTTTTATCAACTCGATAAAAACGATTCCATATTTTATCAAGATGTTCTTTTTCGATACCGATACCGTTATCTTTGATGATGATATCAGTGTTTTTCTGATTCTTTATAAGATTAATCCAGACACATCCGCCGTTTATACCATAATTGATTGCATTTTCTATAAGATTATAAATCATACGCATTAGGAGCATCGTGTCTCCCTGAATAATATATGATTCATTTTGGGGGATATATTCAAATAAAAGAGAAATATTTTTATAAGCTGCCTTTTGCTGAAGTTCTTCTATGACAGATTCTATTAAAAGAGTAAGGTCTACTTCTTCTTTTTGAGGCTTAAAACTATGCTTATCTGTGCGGGATATAGTAAGAAGCTGAGAAACCAGCTGGCCAATATAGGTTGTTTTTTTATAAATAATCTCAATTTCTTCCCGAACACTATCAGTGAGCTTTAGTTCATCAAGGCAATATTCACAGTGGCTTTGTATTACTGAAATTGGTGTTCTTAGTTCATGAGCTGCATCGGATGTGAATTGTTTTTCTTTTTCAAAAGACTTTTCCAGTTTAGCAATCATAGAATTAAATGCATCAGCCAAGTAAGAAAATTCGTCATGAGTGTTTGATGTTTCAATACGTTTTGAAAGATTGACGGAAAAGGATATCTCTTTTGCCATATCACTGATCGTGTAAATTGGTTGTAATGCTTTTTTTAATATATGGTAGCCGACAAAGGCGGAGATGAAAACAGTAATAGGGAAAAGAACCGCAAAAATCCATAGCATATTATAAAGAATTCTTGACCAATGTCCATAAGAAGCAATGCTTCGAACCCATATGGAATCTTTCGGAGATTCTTCATAACAATAGTCATATACTAACCAGATATTTTTATCAGATTTTATCTGTCGTACCTTATTGTTAATAAATGGAACTTTATCAGGAAAATGTTCTGGCAAAACACCATTTATAAAAGAACTGTTTTTGTCATATAAACTGATAGAAACATTATCGTCATAGAATTTTGTCCAGTCTGCATTATACAAAATATCATTCCTGCTGGACTTATCATATAAATTTTCCAGTATATCAGCGGATTCATCTTTTAGCTCTTCCTGAAGATCATGGACACTGTAGCTTTTAGAAAGAAAATAAATATAAAAAAATACGAGAGCCAGAATGAGAGAAAACACAAGAGTATACCAAAAGGTGATTCGAAATTTTATTGATAGTTTTGAACTTTTCATATTTACTCTCCTAAACAATATCCTTTACCATATACAGTGTGGATTAATTTTTTTTCATAATCGGAGTCAATTTTTTTTCGGAGATAACGGATATAGACATCAATAATATTAGAACCTCCCTCAAAAGTACTGTCCCAGCCTCGCTGTTCAAGCTGATCACGTGAAAGAACATGTCCAGGATTACGCATCATATATTGCAGTAATTTATATTCTTTGTATCTAACAGCATTTTGAGTTTTCCCGCCTATATCACCGTGTTCACGACGTACCCAAAACAGATAACGATCATCAGTTACTTGTTCTTGGTTACGCAATAACGGAAGTACTGATATCCCATCTATCCGATGATTTACAGGAAGTTGAACTAAATCACATAAGGTAGGGAATATATCCGACATCATTACTAAATTATTGACCCTTCTATGTTCCAAATGGCCTTTCCAATATAGAGAACAAGCCACTTTTATCCCCCCATCATACATATCGCCTTTGTCTCCTCTTACAGGGCCGTTATTTGCTTCCGATTTCCGATCTCCCCCATTATCCGAACAAAAAATAATAAGAGTATTATCTAACTGTCCGCTTTTCTCTAAAGAGTTGATTACTCTACCTACTCCATCATCCATATGCTCAATGAGAGCAACCAACTTTCCACGAGTTTCAGAAATATTCGGATGGCGTTTACGAACCTTTTTTTCCCATTCCACAGGTGGTTGCAACGGTGAATGAGGTGCATTATATGCCAGATATAGGAAAAATGGTTTATCTTGCTTTCTCGCTTTAAATATATAATCGGACGCCCAGTCAGTAAACAAATCTGTGGCATGTCCCTGAGGATCGATTTCTTCAGTATTGAGTCGCATATAATTGAAACCTCTACGCAAGTGCGTATTGTAATCATCCATCATGTCTCCCAAGAAACCATGGAAGAAATCAAAACCTCTTTCATTGGGTAAATTAGGACTCTCAAGTCCCAAATGCCATTTACCGATAATTGCAGTTTGATAACCGGCTTTTTTCATCATTTCGGGAAGGAGTGTAGCATCCGGAGAAAGATAGCCCCAACTCCCCTTAGGATCAGTTCTGATTACTCCCGGTACTCCGACCATATCCGGAAAACAACCGGTCAATAGCCCGGCCCTACTTGGAGAAGATACGGATGAATTTGCATAAAAGTTGTCCATACGAACGCCTTGATGAAACAACCGGTCAATATTCGGAGTCTGTACATCTTTAGCATATTGGCACGACAAATCACCCAATCCCAAATCATCCACCATGATTAATAAAATATTGGGATTACCTTCAATTTTATTAGAAGCCGCTTCCTGAGCGACCGACGGGAGTATGACGGTTCCACTTGTAACAAGTGAAACCATCATTTTTAAAGTTTTAATTACCATATCCAAAATTCTGCTTTATGACATTATTAGTAATTGTAATTTCTCTTGAAGGAATCGGAAGAAAAATCGAATAATCTTCAAATTGCCTTCTCTTATATATATATTTATTTTTATCATAATCTTCCACATTGGTATATTCCAGATACTCTTTCATCCAACCAGAACGAATCAAATCGACCCTGCGCAGGCTTTCTCCTAAAAATTCCAACATTCGTTCCTGCATAAGTGCCATTCTGAACTCTTCCAACTGGTCTTTTGGAGTAATGCCTGTTATCGGTTTTACAATGGAAGGATCAGCCATATTCTCCTTCGTTATTTCCGGTAAAATAGTCTCATTAGCCGAACGGCGTCTGACATAATTTAGCAAACGTAAAGCTCTGTCAGTAGGTCCGCCATTCTGTTCTGCTTCTATTTCCGCTAAAACCAAGTACATCTCTGCCAGACGAAGTACCACATAATTGATCGGTGTACGTTGTTTAGGATAATCAGGCTTTTTCTCCATCGCAAATTTCCCCAAATTATAAGTTTTATTTGCCGCCGTAGGAGGCCATAAGGTTCCATCACCTTTATACTGAAAATTGGTTATATTCTTGTATTTTCTCATATCACACGTCTCTTTCGTGGGCTTACTGGGAAAATTATCAGCAATGGTAGCTCCTCCATAAGGCATATAAGTATTGGCCACATTGCCTGTCGGAAGTACCCAGTTCCATGAACCGGGACCATATATTTGACCTACCCAACCACCTTCTTCTTGCGATAAAGCATCTTTAAACTGTACATCAAAAATAACTTCAGGAGTATTTTCCGAAGGATAAAAACTATCTGCATAAGACATAGATAGCAGTACCTCTTCATTACCTCCATATCCCTCATCTATCACTTTCTGTGCATAGTCTTTTGCTTGGCTAATTAATTCGGCAAATTTGTTTTTAGCCCATTCATATGAATTTATTCCATCTTCCAAAGCCATATCCGGAGAAATGTGAGCATATTTCCCCATCGTAGCAGCAGTTAAGCTTGCCCGTGCCAAAAGAGCCGCAGCCGCAATTCTGGTAGCACGTCCCATCTCTTTCTCTGCCGCAAAACTGACAGGTAGTACAGAATAAGCATCTATCAAATCTTGGAATATTTGTCCGTATACTGCCTCAGTAGATGATCGCGGCATGTTTTCACCTACTCGTTCCGACCCTGGCAATGTAGTAAGCACACATCCACCAAAAACAGAAGTCAAGTTGTAATAGCAGAGAGCACGCAGAAATTTAGCTTCAGCAACACAACGGTTGACAATAACACTTTCAATGCCAGACTTTTCTGCATTAAAAATTAAATCATTTGCCCTATTAATCATGGCATATTGACCGGCATAGAAAGATTTAATAATGCCATTTTGAGGAGTCGGTTTGCATTTATCCAATTCTTCGAGCATCAATTGTTTAGAAGCACCGGCAGTAATGGCCCCCATTTCATCGGTCGCCAACTCGTTAAGCAAAGGTAGTCCGGCATTATAATTGGTCAAATAATTGGTAATTTCATTACCTAATGTTGGCAAGCTACGTGTACCGAGCATATCATAAATACCAATCAATGCCATTTCATAATCACTAACTTTCGTATAAACTTGATCTCCACCTAACTGTGTCGTCATTTTTTCATCCAGGAAATTAATCTCACATGAAGTCACCGTAAGAGTTACAGCAAACAGTAATGATTTATATATTTTTTTCATCTTGTATTTATTTAGGGTTGTTTAAAAATCGATAGAAAGACCTGTAATAATGGTTCTTGAACTTGGATAAACAAAACGGTACATACCACCCGTAATCGGATTATTAGAAGCGACTTCGGGATCATACCACTTAAATTTTGTAAATGTAAATAAGTTTTGGCCTGTCAGATAGATACGAGCTCTGCTTATCTTTACTTTTTCAAGCCATGACGTTGGCAAGGTATAACCTAAAGTAATATCTTTAATCTTAAGATAGGAACCGTTTTCTACAAACAAACTCGATGCTAAGTTTTTGTATGAGTCTATGGTATAATCCGGCCATTCGTTTGAATCTCTATATGGTCTCCACGCCTCATCATAAATACTTTGCAATATATTACGATTATTATAACCACAAACCGGATAATAATTGGTCACAAACAATTTACCACCATATGAGAATGACAAGAAAATATTCAGATCAAATCCTTTATAATTGAATTTATTAACAAATCCACCTGTAAATTTAGGTTCGCTGTTTCCAATATAAGTTCTATCATCTGTAGTAATGTTATTATCATCGCCCACTACATCTCTAAATTTTGCGCTTCCCGGCAATGGAACATCCCCTGCATATTTAGGTTGTCCATCCATAAGCACCAGTTTCTCTTCACCATTCTTGGCACGATTATAAATTTCCCGACATTGTTCGATTGATAATAATCCTTGCGATGGATCGTTGTTTTTATAGAAATTCTTATAATCCTTGTACTGATAAACTCCATCATAGATAAACCCATACATTGTTCCTACTGCCTGCCCCGGTTTAAGGATAAAAGCTTCATTATAAATATTGCCTGCATTGAATGTCAAAGCCGAATTCTCTCCTAAATCAAGAATTTTATTCCTATTAAACGACATATTCAAAGAAGAAGTCCAAGAGAAATCCTTGTTGGAGATATTGACAGAATTCACTACAAATTCAATTCCCTTATTTTCCAAACTACCAGAGTTATACATCATAGTGCTAAAACCGGTCGTGTAATCCAAAGGTTTATCGAGTAATAAATCAAAAGTCTTTTTATAGTAGGCATCTACGGATAACGATAACCTATTATTGAACAATGCCATATCAAATCCGACATTATATTGTTCAGTGGTTTCCCATGTCAAATCAGGATTAGCTATAGAACCCACTGCAATACCGGGTTTTAATGTAGAAGAAGGTCTTATGCCACCACTTTCATTAAATGAATAATACACATTTGAATAAGTAGACAAACTACTATATGCAGGTATTCCCTGATTACCGGTACGCCCATAACTGAATCTTAACTTTAATTCATCAATTGTTTTTAAGGATTGCATAAACTTTTCACGATGAATATTCCAAGCTATAGCAGCTGAAGGAAAATAGGAAAACTTATTCCCTTTAGGAAACTTACTTGAACCGTCTGCACGGAAACTTGCCGTAAACAAGTATTTACTCTTATAAGAATAGTTCACACGCCCCAAATAAGAAAGCAATGTACTGGCATAATCTTTAACATCAGGTGCCATTATATTCAATCCAAGCCCTACATTGCCACCTGTCAAATCAGAATAAGCGGCTGGATAATCAGTAGTTTCAATAGAAAAATTCCTGCCACTATTCTTTTCCATTGTATAGCCCACCATTGCATTAAGACTATGATGCTTCTTAAACACTTTGTTATAAGTCAGTATGTTTTCCCAAGACCAATTAAAGCGTTTTGCCCAAGAGTTTACCCCACGACCGTTCACAGAAGCACCAGCTGCAATAGAGGGACCATAAAAAATCTCTTTGTTGGTATTAATCATATCAACATTATAAGAAGTTTTGAACTGCAAATCTTTTATAACATCATATTGTATATAAGCGTTAGCAGTCGTTCTCACACTACTTAGCCTATTCTGTACAGTAGTTACATAGTCATGAGGATTCGTTTGAAGATTATAATCACCTGTCAATTCTCCATCCCAGTCAAAATCAGAACTATTAAAACGGACATTTGCCGGACGATAACTTAAAACCTGCTGAAAGACATCCGCTCCTGTATCCTTAGAGCCACCGGAAGGCACACCATCCTGAGAAGTCTTCGAAAAATTAATATTAACACCCGTCTTGGCTCTCTTCCCTATATTTTGGTCTACTCTCGAGCGGATTGTAAATCTGTCAAATCCGGAATTTTCTACCAATCCGGACTGATCGGTATAAGCTGCACTCATTGAATATTTAGTTGTCTTTGTTCCTCCTCGTATACCTATATTATAATCCTGAGTAATAGAATTTTTAAAAAGATAATCTTGCCAATCATAGAACGGAGTGTTTTGTAAAGAATCATATTTTGCTATATAATCCGGATCTTCACGTTCATATTTCATATAATTCAAATAATCTTCCCCTTGCAGTACATCTATTTTCTTGGACACACTTCCAACACCGACATAGGTTGAAAAAGAGACAACTGGCTTACCTTCCATACCGGATTTTGTGGTTATTAGAACAACACCATTAGCTCCACGTGAACCATATATTGCAGTAGCCGATGCATCTTTCAAAATCTCGATTGATTGAATATCATTCGGATTTAAAGATGATAAAGGATTAAACACTGCCGAACTTAATCCTTTCGGATCGCCAACTCCGGTACCGGCATCTTTGGATATCGGGGCACCATCAATGACATATAACGGTTCGCTATCCGAATTGATAGAACCAGTACCACGAATTTGAATACTAATACCGGCTCCCGGTTCTCCACTCGTGTTTGTAATATTTACACCAGCCATTTTTCCGGCCATTGCCTGGTCTAATGATAACATGTGAGAATTACTAACATCCGATCCTTTCATGGAAGTTACAGACCCGGTTAAATCGCTTTTTTTAACAGTTCCATAACCAATTACCACTACTTCGTCAATTTCATTTTGTGTTTCTTCCAGATAAATTTTTAAAGGTAAATCATTCTGACTTTTAACCGTCACGACTTTAGAATCCATACCCATATAAGAAACTTTGATATTAGCAGGCAAAGTACTACAAACAATTGAGAACTTACCATCAAGATCAGTGATGGTTCCGGTTTCGGTTCCTTCAATGATAATCGTAGCACCGATTAATGTTTCACGATTTTGTTCAGAATAAACGGTACCAGTCACCTTAATTTGTGCATTTACCATTAAATTACATAAAAGTAATAAGGTAGCGAATAATAATTTTTTCATGGAATTATAATATAAGATTAATAACTGCTGCAAATGTACAAATCTCACATACTGCACCATTGCTCTAAAGTGTCTTTCTTTTGCTCGAATGAACCATTGGGCCAATTATAAATTTGGAATATAGGATAAGAATAATAAAACATATATTTTTGCGAAAAGATTAAGAACCTGAACGAATCATATTATGATCTACATTTTATACATTTTTCTATTAGCTGCATTCTCAATAAGTACGTATGGACAAACTGCTAACGCGGACATTCTTTCGTCGCGTTTGCATGTTATTTCTGTCAATGAAGGGCTTCCGCAACAAGCCGTTACTTCCATTGTTCAAGATAAAAACGGTTTTGTATGGATGGGAACTTACGATGGTCTATGTAAATATGATGGTACCAACTATAAAAATTACTACCACATCAATAATGATACAACTTCCTTATCCAACAATAGAATACTGGCTATACTTGAAGATTCAAAAGGAAATCTCATTGTAGGTACAGAAGGAACATCCTGCGTAAATTTTTACAATAAGGATACTGACAATTTTCATGTACCTACTGACATAAAGTGGAAGAATTGCCGAAGTTTAATAGAAGACAACAACCATAAAATATGGGTCGGAACCTCGGACGGACTTTATTTATTGCATATAGATAGCCTGCATAAGGTTGTACATGAAAAAACAAAAATTGAAAGTCTGTGGCATACCACCATAAAACGTATTCTATTATCTCCAGACAAAAGCTGTATATGGATACTTACAAATAATAAGATATATCATTTAGATACCGATCAAAACATAAAAGGGTGCTATGAAAATCAACTGATAAAACAGGCCAGAGATATTTATTGTGATTCCTCTTCACAATTGTTTATTCTTCATGATGAAGGAATTTACCTCATTGATGAAGGAACAGTGGTAAAAACCAATGTAAGCACTCCGCTAACTGCGATAAAGGAATTGAAACGCGGAATATACATTGCCGGTACAGAAAACAGTGGCATACGCATTTTAGAATCTCATCAAAAAGGTAGTTTCAAAATTAGGAAAACAACAGATTTAAACAATTCCACATTCTTCCAATCAAACTTGATTCGCAATTTTTTCATAGACCGTTCTAATTGTCTATGGATAGGTTCGGGCCATAATGGCGTTGCCATCGTTGATTTATCTCCCTTACCATTTCATAAGCTATTGATGCCAAAAGAGGAAATACGCCCATTGGTACGCGTCATCACTAAAGACTCTTCAGACAATTTATGGATCGGCATAAAATTAGGAGGCTTATATATGTTAAAAGACGGAGTTTATACCAAGTTTCCAATAGATTCGAAACAGAATTTCAATGCTATAATGGAAGATTCCAAGAAAAACATATGGATATTGACTAACAAAAATGTGTACATTTACAAGAGGAAAAAACTATATAATTTGAATGAAATCAGTGGTATTCCCACGGATATCTATAATAAGATACTTGCAGCGAGTGTGATTATAGAAGATGACCAAGGAACCATATGGATTGGCGGAACCGGAAAATTAGCCCGAATAAGAGGTTTGTTTACCTCTTCTGTCTCTGTACATTATTTTAATGCTCCTTATACGCAAGATATATTTTGCTTGGGTAAAGACAAACTTGGGCGTATTTGGTTAGGCTCCCGATCCAAAGGGATATTTGTTATCACTTTGAATATATTTTCTGACATAATCAAATATCAAAGTATAAATACAACCAACAGTTCTATCAAAAGTAATCATATCTGGGACATTTGTTTTTCTAAAAACGGTAATTATGTCTGGGTAGCAACAGATTCAGGAATAAACTCATTTGATTGTTCATCTTTAGAAGCAAATGTAATATCAGTTGCTCCTCATGAGAAACTTATCAATCATAAAATACTAAGTGTAATTGAAGTCTCCGATCATTCCATTTGGCTAAACACCAGCCAAGGTTTATTACATTACAATCCGGAGACAGGCCATTATCGAGAATATTATTATAGCGATGGCCTGTGCTCCAATTGCCTAACAGAAGCAGGATATCTGGCTGCTGACGGAACTTTGTACATCGGTTCCATTAATGGGATTAATTATTTCAACCCATTAGACATTAAGGATATTAGAAATGATGCACAAATACAGACTATACGCTTTATGATTTATAATAAATCCGTAAAGCCAAATCAAAAAATAAATTCCAGTGTACCATTAAAATGCAATATCATTGATGCCGATCAAATCGATATTTCATATTTGAATAATAATTTTTCTTTCGAATTCATTGCCCCCAATTATACCTCTCCCAACAAAATCTATTATGCTTATAAATTAGAAGGAGTTGACGAAGATTGGGTTTATACATCATCAGACAATCGTATTGCAAGCTATAATAATTTAGATGCCGGCAAATATAAATTTCATGTAAAAGCAACAGAAATCAATGGTATCTGGGACACTGACGAAAGATGTATTGAACTGACTGTAGGAGAGGCTCCTTGGAATACTTGGTGGGCTTATCTATTGTATCTGATATTTGTGGTAATGATCATATTGCTTGTACTTAAGTATTATTTTACACAATACAAACTAAAGCGAGACTTACAAATAGAGCATATACAAAGAGAACATGAACAAGTGTTAAGTGAAACCAAACTACAGTTTCATGCTAATATTTCACATGAAATCCGCACTTCATTATCTTTGATAATAACTCCGCTTAATGATATAATAAACGATATAGGAGGAACGGTGAATACCACTAAGTTGGGTATCATGCGTAGAAACATCGAACATCTGAATAACTTAGTATCCCAATTTCTCGATTTACAAAAAATAGATGAGGGAGTCGTACCTTTATGTGTAAAAGAAACCAATATATCATTACTACTTGAAGATATCTGTGAACGGTTCAGACCTGTTGCTGAAAATCAACAAATAGAATTTCATTTAGTTTGTGAATCATCGGATATGATCGGATATTTGGATGAAGATAAAGTGGTTAAAATCATCGGAAATTTGGTATCCAATGCTATAAAATTTAACTCAAAAGGAGGTCGTGTAACCGTTTTTGCAGCACAAGTCAATGATAAAATAGAATTTGCCGTAGAAGATACAGGATGGGGCATTTCCCCGGATGACATAACTCGTATTTTTGAGCGTTATTATCAAAATAATCGGCAAAAAAATCAAGGAATGGGAATCGGTCTTTCATTGGTGAACCAATTGGTAAGACTACATAAAGGTAGTATATCGGTAAAGAGTGATCCGGATGGAGGCCAAACGTTATTCACTGTAAGAATCCCTGTCAGTAAAGAATACTATGATGATAAAGAACTTATTAAAAAAGAGAATATATCACCTATCACTCGCGAACAGATCAATGATAACAAACAAGAGTCAAAAACAACAATAATCATCGTAGAGGACAATCTCGATATGAGTACATATTTAACTGTTTGTTTAGCTGAAAAATTCAATGTAATTTGCAAAAACAATGTTGACGATGCAATTGATGAAATTATACAATTCATCCCTGATTTGATTCTTTTAGATATAGTTTTGGAAGGCAATAAGACAGGATATGATCTATGCAATGCAGTAAAAAGTAATATGATGACCAACCACATACCTATTTTGATGCTGTCTGCCAAAGATACGCCTCAGGACATCGCTTTAGGATATGACTGTGGTGCTGAAGACTATATTCTCAAACCTTTTTCCATGGAGATTTTAATTCAAAAAATAAACAACATCATCAAATACAGGAAAAACAGTTTGATGGAATATGATTCCGGCAATGAAATAGAAAATACAGATTACAATAAGGGCGGTAATCAATTTTATGAAAAACTGATTGGCTTAATCCACGACAATATTAGCAATTCCGAATTCGGGATAACAAATATTTGCGAAGAATTAAATATCAGCAGAACCCAATTATACAGAAAAGTAAAGGCTGTTACTGATATTCCAATCTCCACGTTAATACGTAATTTAAGAATGGAAAAAGCTTATGAACTATTCAAGAACAATGATTATACTGTTTCAGAAGTAATGTATCAAGTGGGTATAAACAGTAATTCGTATTTTACAAAAACATTCAAGGAATATTTTAATATACTTCCATCAGAATTTATAAAACAGACCTACAAAAAATAAAATAATTATTATAATCAATCAAGGTATGCAAAAGAAAGCGTTTTTAATTCTATTTTTGATGTTATTCCCCTATATCAACTCTTATGGGGAAAGAATAAGCAAACAAAGTACTCCTTTTGTCGGAGCGCAGATTTTTATCGAACCCGGACAAACTCAGGAACAAATAGAACAATGGTTCAAATTGCTCGCGGAAAGCAATATGACCACTTGTCGGATCCGTATGTTCGGAAAGTATATGAAAACCCCAAGTGGTACATACGATTTTACACTGTTTGATAGGGCTTTTAAGTTAGCGGACAAATATCATATAAAGGTATATGCTACCTTATTTCCTGATACAGAGTTTACTGATGTGGGAGGATTCAAATTTCCACATTCACGCGAGCACCAAAAAGAAGTGGAAGATTATATAAAAAACGTAGTATCCCATTTCTCCCAATATAAAAATTTGGCTGCATGGGTTTTAATCAATGAGCCAGGTACACCCAATTTACCTTTTAACGAACCGTTTACTAAAGAACGTTTCTCGGACTGGAAAAAAGAACACAATTTTTCAGAATACAACGAAAAAGGATATCCTGTATTAAATTTTGAAAAAGAAAACTTCATTATCGATTATCACAATTGGTATCTGAATTGGTTAGCGAACCAAGTACGACTTTATGACAAACAACATGATTTGCATGTTAATCCGCATAATGTGTTCAAGTTATCCGGGCTATATGATTTTCCTACATGGCGTACTTTCTTAAATAGTTTAGGAGGGTCGGCACATGCAAGCTGGCATTTTGGATATTTCCCCCGTAAAGCATATACTGTAGCGATGTCGGCAAACGCAGAGTTAATTCGCTCCGGTGCCGGAGAATTACCTTGGCTGATGACCGAACTTCAAGGAGGAAACAATTTGTATAGCGGAGCTAATCCACTCTGTCCTACTGCGGAAGAAATAATACAATGGCTTTGGATAAATTTTGCAACAGAAGCCAAAGGTGGTATATTTTGGAGTTTCAATGCTCGAAGTACTGCTGCGGAAGCGGGAGAATGGGCGATGATAAATTTCAAAAATAAATCATCGGACAGACTTATTGCCGCAGCAACGATAGGAAAATTTATCACAGAAAACGTAAAAATGATGTCGAACATCAAAACTTTGAACAGTGGAATTTCAATTCTATACAATCACGAATCAATGTGGGTTGAAGCGGCCCAAACAAGAGGAAAACTAAATGGAAACGGCAGGAGTATTGGAGCTGTCATGTGTTCTCCTCTATCATATTTTGAAGCGTTGTCAGAAACTGGCCTCCAAGCCAATTTCAAAGAGATCAAAGAGTTTGATTTCTCTTTGAATGATTATACCGACCAAGTCATCATTCTGTCTCACCAAATAGCATTGGACAATAAGGTCATTAAACAACTGGAATCATTTGTTGAGAAAGGAGGAACATTAATAGCGGATGGATTAACGGGATATTATGATTATCAAGCACATAGTACAGTGGTCAGTGGATTTGCTTTAGAAAATCTTTTCGGATCTTATCCTATCGAATACAAAATAAAAGAAAACTTATTTAGTCTGGATTTTGAGAAAGATAATTATAAACTGCCTGCACATTTGTGGAAAGGAACAATAGAAACCTCAAAAGCTACGCCTATAATGGACAAGGAGGGAGAATGCATCGCTTGTATCAATCAATATGGAAAAGGCAAGGTCTTTTGGATTCCTTCACCTATAGCATTAGGAGCACGTGAATCCAAGGACTTCTCCGAATTATCAAAACTCACCGTAAGTTTACTCCCCAATAAAATACTTAATGACAATCCTCACTTCGACAAGCATTATAAAGATGTCATGATGAAAAGTTTTAAGAGCAACGGAACGATGTATTCTCTTATTATTAACAAATCCGCATCTGTACAAACCGTCGATATAGTCGGAGGAAAAGGAAAAGCATTCATCTTGTTTGCGAATAAAAATGCCCATTCCACAGCGAATAAGCTTACGATATCACCTGAAGAGACTGTAATAATCAAATGGAAAAATAATTAATTAAAACGATAACTCATGACAAAAAAAACGTTGCTTTTAAATGCGACTATCCTACTCCCTCAACTGGTCGTAGCTCAGTCTTCCGAACTTAATGAAGCGTATAAAAAGTACTATGGCGAATACGAAAATTGTAAAATATCGAAAGATTCTCCAAACATACTTCTTATTACCAGTGATCAGCATCACTGGATGGCAATGGGATATAATGATCCTAAATGTAAAACTCCTAATCTGGACAGATTGGCAAGTAAAGGAGTCATTTTCGATAAAGCCTACACTTGCAATCCGGTAAGCACTCCTTCACGGGCTTCAATTATCACAGGGCGTTATCCAAGTCAACACGGTGCTTACGCTCTTGGTACAAAACTGCCTGAAACGGAATTATGTATAGGCGATTGCTTATCCGAATGCGGATATGAAACAGCGCTTATCGGAAAAGCCCATTTTCAACCTCTCGGAGGAACTGCCGAATATCCGTCTGCCGAAGCGTATCCGATTCTACAAGATTTCGACTTTTGGAAAGAATTTTATGGTCCATTCTATGGATTCGACCATGTAGAATTGGCCAGAAACCATGCTGATGAACCTCATGTAGGGCAACATTATGCCATATGGTTACAAAATCAGGTAGGAGAAAAATGGAGAGATTGGTATCGTACTCCTACGGGAAATGCCCCGAAAGGACAATACGGAGCGTGGAAAATGCCAGAAAAATATCATACCGACGCTTGGATTGCAGAACGTTGCATTGCCCTTCTTGACCAATACAAAAAGGGGGATAAACCCTTCATGCTTTGGGCCAGTTTCTTTGATCCCCATAACCCATATTTGATTCCTGAACCCTGGGCATCTATGTATAAACCAGAAGATATGGATATTCCAGAAACTGTAAATGACGACATCTCTGACATGCCACTCCATTATAGGGTGACTCGGGAAGAGAATCCGGACAAATCTATTTGGGCAGAAGGCAACCCGTCTTATCCGGTACATGGCATTGCACAGCATCGATGGACAAAAGAAAAACTCCAGCAAAACAAAGCGATTTATTATGGAATGGTTTCCATGATGGATCACTATATAGGAAAAATACTGGACCATCTGGAAGAAAACGGACAAATAGACAATACTTTAATCATATTCACCACAGATCATGGGGCATTTATCGGACATCACGGTTTGGTAGGTAAAGGAGTATTCGATTACGAAGATGCAGTCAAAATTCCATTTATAGCTTCCTATAAAGGTAAAATGCCACAAGGTGTACGAAGCCAAGCACTTATCTCATTAGTGGATATTGCACCTACTATCTTAGGAATGGCAGGTAAAAAAATTCCCAGATGTATGACAGGCATAGATCAAACAGATGTATTTATGGGAAATAAAAAAGAGATTCGGGATCATGTAATTGTGGAAAACCGTTTCCAAATGACGAAATTTTATGTTTGTACTTATATAGACAAGCATTATAAGCTGGCTTTCGATATGAATAGTAACGAAGGAGAATTGTTTGATCTGAAAAATGATCCAAACGAATTAATAAACCTTTGGAATGACGAAAAATACAAGGACATAAAAACAGAATTATTGCTTAAAGCATTACAATCGAGAATGAAAGCAGAACCTGTGTTAATGCCACGTGTAGCAGGAGCATAATTTTCTTCTCTCTCCAAACATATTAGTACAACTGTGTCAATAGAAGATATGAATAATATACTTTGTTGGCACAGTTTCTCTAATTTATGAAAGAACTAAACCGCACTCAAACAATTTACCTATAAGTTCTATTCATCCACCAATTAAAAACAGCATAAACCGCCAGACTACTCAACAGCAAAGTTTTCTGATTTAAAACTGCTGTAGTACCTCCCACTGGTTACCGTAAACCTTAAAACGCAATAATCCGGATCAGTGACTCCTTCTTTGTAATACATCGTATCGCCCTCTTCCCATATCAACTCTTTAGGCTCATTATCCGTTAATACTTCCATCGTACCTTTCAACATCACCCCTCGAAAAAAACGACGGTCGCAAAAATAAAGGCAGGAACGATTGTCCTTTAAAAATTGACTGACTCGCATGGAGGATGTGTTAGCCGTAAAATAAAGGGTGCGTATCCCCTCACGTTTTCGGGGTGTCAACATTGCTTTCATATTTGGATAACCATCCACATCGATGGAACCAATAAAAGCTATTTTCTGATGATCAATCAGCTTACCAATCGTTTTTTCTACCTCTTTCATCTTTTTATTCTTTTAATTTATAGATAACACAAAAGTAGGAAGAGGAAAGAGAAATCATACAATAAGAATCAAAGAAAGGAATGTAGCACTTAGGACTGATTTTCATTTCTTGTTGAACGACTTCATTCAAATAATTAGGGGTTATACACAATCTATCCGCATAATATTTCGTATCATGGTGGGTTCTGAAATTCTCATCCACCAATTTCATAAAACGATCTATATGCCTGTGACGTGAATTCTCCTCAATCCCTGCATTACTTTTCAAATATTCCCGATTCAAAAACATCAGCATTTCATAGAGTAGAGCACGTAAAATATGTTCATCTCTTGATTGTTCATTATTAATTTCGACAATAATATTACGAACCAAGCTATCAATCCGGGTATAGATATCAATAATATCCATTTTAGCAGATGCCCTGTTTCGATTAAAGTAAGAGAGATTTTGCATGAAGGAAGGATCATTAAAGAATGAAATCAAAAACTCTTCCTCAAAAATAAGTGCATAGCCTTGTGGAAGATGACTTTTGTCCCATGCCCGAACCTCTCCCGGTATTGAAAAAACAACATCTCCTTGACAAAGAGCGTACTGTTTACCACCAATGGAAATAAATCCGGAATCACCGGTGATAATAGTAATATCAAATGCTAAAGTAGTGTATTATAAGAAGTCGAATTGGTACTTTTTATTTTTTAGCTGGCAAATATTGGTGTATAGGCGCAATAATACAATGAATCGCAAAAGAAATTTATCTTTGCGTGCTTTCTGTGAATGATTATGAAAAAGAACAGATACCGGGAACTTTTTCATCATCAGTGTGTATATCATACAAACCATTAAAACAAAAATGTTATGGATGATATGATTAACAGAAATGCCCCGATTGCCGAAGAAAACATCGACCCGAACGGGCGACCGGCAATAGACAAATTCGAAGAATGGAGTGAAGAGGTTTCCGAACGTACAGATACCGGATACAAAGATCAAAAAGTAAAATCCAAAAAAGAACGGGAGAAACGTATCAAGGAAATTGATGAAGTAATTAAGGAGGATCTGGACTAAAAAAGAAGATAGTATATGTTCCTAATTAAAAAGGGAAAAAGATATACATTATTGGCTTATTTTTCATAATAAGAGAATTCTTTTTTCTATAAGCTTTCTACTACTGTAAAAGATTATAAACAAGCAGTATTTTTCTCGTAGAGACTTGCCCCGTTCCTCGTAGAGAAACAGAACCTTCCTCTACGAGGAACGACCCGAAACTCTACGAGAAAAAAGCAAGTTTACCAACCTATTGAAAACCAACCTTTTACAAACAACCTAATTTGTATTACTTTTTCCTTACCAAAACCAACCTTTCTTCCTTTCATTCGTCAGATTCGAACATTCTCAAATCACGACACAATTCATTTATATCTTATCCTATAGTTTATCTTTTAAAACCTGTGGAAGTTCCGGCATGGCGCCACTCTGAGTACAAACATATGCAGAAACTTCTACCGCCAGTTTATGAGCTTCGGGCACACTTTTCCCTTTTAATAAAGCTGCGGTAAAGGTCGCGGTAAAAGAGTCACCTGCACCTACTGTATCTGCTACCGGTACTTTAGGGGTTTCCTGGAAAGAAACGACTCCCGGAGTAAAAACATAACTACCGTTTGTTCCACAGGTGAGAATCAACATTTTCAGATTATACTTAGCCAGCAAAATCCAACATTTGTCTTGAAGATCAATGCCGGGATAACCAAACAATCGGCTGATAGCCACCAATTCTTCATCATTAATTTTCAATACATTGCAACGCTGACAGGAATCACGGATAATGTCTTTGGTAAAGAATCCCTGCCGAAGATTGATATCGAATATTTTCAATTGTCCTTCACCATCGGGCATGGTATCGAGAAAGCGATTGATCGAAGTGCGGCTCACTTCATTGCGCTGGGCCAACGAACCGAAGCATACAGCACGAGTACTTAATGCCAGCCGTTTCAAATCATCTGTAAATGGAATGTTATCCCAAGCTACCCCTTCCTTAATATCATAGCAGGGAATACCGTTGTCATCCAATGTCACCTGCACAGTTCCGGTAGGATAATTCACTGTCTGCAACTGATGTTTCAACTGCTTTTCCTTAAATACTTTCAGAATCTCATCACCCAAATCATCATTACCGACAGCACTCACTACACGGCTGTCGAAACCGAATTGTGATACATGGTAAGCGAAATTCGCCGGAGCCCCCCCTATTTTCTTTCCTTCGGGCAACACATCCCAAAGTGCCTCACCCATTCCTACTATTATGTTATTCATACCTGTTTTATTTACGATTTAACAATTTACGATTTACGATTGAAATTACTTTTTGATGCGGAGGGTATAGTATAAAAGATACACAACACCGACTGTCATCACCGCTACCGCACCGCTTTGTCCCATCACTGCATCGGAAGCAAGCCCCATTGCCAATGGGAAAATAGTTCCGCCAAAAAGTCCCATAATCATCAATCCGGAAACTTCATTCTTCTTATTAGGCATGTAAAGTAATACTTGAGAGAAAATAATGGAGAATACATTCGAGTTACCGAAACCGATAAGAGCAATGCAAACATAAATCATGGTCTGATCATGGAAAACAAACAGCCCCACCATCGCCGCCAACATACAAAATACGCTGATGGCAAAGAACATTTTAGGAGACATCTTGCGCAGAATAAACGAACCGAGTAAACAACCGATAGTACGAAAGATAAAATACAGACTGGTAGCAAAACCGGCATCGGCCAACGTCATACCTAAACGCTCGATAAGTATTTTTGGAGCGGTAGTATTCGTACCGACATCAATACCAACATGACACATGATACCGATAAAGGAAAGCAGAATGAACGGTTTCCCTAATAAAGCAAGACACTGAGTGAACGTAGACGGCTTTCCCTCCTCCATCTCTTCGGAGATCTTCGTACCATTCAGCAACAGAATGGAAACAATGGAAATAATCAGATAAATGGGGAACAATACACGCCACCCCAGACCGAACGACGGAATCACTTGTGTAGCACCCCACATGGCAATATAAGGGGCAAGAAAAGAGGCGATAGCCTTTATAAACTGCCCGAAAGTAAGGCTGCTTGCCAATTTCTCACCACTGACAATCGTTGAAAGCAGTGGATTCAGAGAAGTCTGCATCAAGGCATTTCCAATGCCCAACAGAGAAAATGAAACAAGCATCAACAGATAGCTGTCTCCAAAAATCGGAAGAAGCAGAGAAGCAAAAGTGATCACCAAACTAAGTAACACGGTTTTCTTACGACCGATACGGTTCATCAACATGCCCGTCGGCACAGAGAAAATAAGGAACCAAAAGAACACCAATGAAGGGAAGATATTTGCCTGAGAATCCGTCAGGTTCAAATCGGCCTTTACATAGTTAGAAGCAATCCCTACAAGATCAACAAATCCCATGACAAAGAAACAAAGCATCACCGGGACGAGTTTCGATAACGAAGCATTTTTACTATTTTCCATGATATGTTTTTTTAAGCAGTAAGAAATTCAGTGATTCAGTAGTTCAGTAGTCAAGTAGGTAAGTAGTTAAGTAGTTAAGTAGTTAAGTAGAAATGTCTTGCTTACATTTACGTAGTATCTGCTACTTACTACTTACCTACTTAACTACTTACCTACTTGACTACTAAACTACTTGACTACTAAATTAAATACAGTGAATGAAGTTACATTATAACTACCGCCTTTGGCATAGAAACTGACACGGTTGTAAGGTTCTGACGGAAACACGAGATTCGTCATTGCGAAACGCCCATCGTTACCAAAAGCTTCAATACTCGATTTGTCGACAAACAAACGAAGTTTGATTTCGTCCCCCCCCTCTATGGGAGCCGATGTCACAGCCGGAAATTCTTTACTGAACGACACATCCCCACTCTTGGTGCGATCCATGAAGAATTTCTTTTCCACGAGATTATAATACATTTCCACTTCTTCGCCTTTGGAATTGAAAAGCTGGAAACCGATGACCTCTGCATTTTTATTTTTAATGGTCATCTCTATTTCGTATGTGCCTGTGTTGTCGGCAATCAGTTTATCCAGATTATAGGTACGGTCTACCTTGAAAGTACGTTTCTTTGTACCTTTATCACGCAATTTCAGTAATTCCCGGGAAGGAGTGCATTTTACGTAAGTTTCTCCCTCATGGGTATAAAGCGAAAGATCTCGCGGCACAGAATTGCCACTCCGATATTGCCGAGTCGGTACATTATTGGCATACTCCCAATTACTCATCCAAGCCAGAGCAATGTGCCGGCCTTCGGGAGCATTGCTCCAAGTCACTGCGGCGTAATGATCCTTTCCCCAATCCATCCATTTCGTTTTTGAGGGAGATTCATTTACGAATTTCTTTCCATCGAACGTCCCGACAAAGTATTGCGTAGCAGAACCTCCGAACGGGCCGCCCGGATTAAGGTTACAAATAAGCACCCATTTTTTCAACTCAGTACCTTCAATAGGCAACTCTATCAGATCGGGGCATTCCCATACACCTCCATGAGCTCCTTGCCCTTCACCGAATTTACTCTCCAGTGTCCAGTCTTTCAAATCAGAAGAAGAATAAATCTGCATTTCCTGCCCCACGGCAAGAATCATAATCCACTTTTTCGTATCTTCATGCCAGATCACCTTCGGATCGCGGAAATCACGCTGAGTAGATGTCAGAATAGGATTACGGGCATATTTCTTGAATGTTTTTCCATTATCCAGACTGTATGCCATGCTTTGCACCTGACGGTCGCTTGCCGAAGTATAGAAAGCAACGATAGCCCCTGCGCCAAAACCGGCCGTGTTATCTTTATCCACCACACACGAACCGCTGAAAATAGTGCCTAATGCATCCGGAGAAATGGCATCTCCCTGATGTTCCCAATTGACAAAATCCGTACTGGTAGCATGCCCCCAGTGCATATTTCCCCACATGGAGCCATAAGGATTATGCTGATAGAACAGGTGGTAAACACCGTCCTTATATACCATTCCATTGGGATCGTTCATCCAACCGTAAGCCGGAGTGAAGTGATAAACCGGACGAAATGCTTCGCGATTGGAAGTATCGAATTCATCCGAAAGCTTCATCTCTTTCCAGCAGATAGCCGAATCCGGGATAAGCTGAAAGTTGAAAGAAAGATGTTTGTTCTCAAATCCGGTAAGATCAACAGGTACGAAATAGTCTACTTTATTGATAGCAAGACGTACATTCATATTGCGCACCACGTCATTATCGGCTATCATATACAACTTCGCTTCGGGCGAAACCTCTTCTACCGGAAGAAGTAAATATTTTTTTTGTTCATCAATCTGGACGATACTCTGTCCGTCGCCTAAATGTTTAATCACGAAAGGAGGATTTATAGCCGGACAAGTACAAATAGAAGCAGTGGTTCCTATTATAAACAAGGAAAGCATTCTTCCGATTTTCCGCCAAGAGTCTTTTAAGTGAAACATGTTGTTTTGGTATTAAGATTTTAAATTCTACTGCTGCAAAGATAGACGCCATAGCGTAGAGTACCTATCACATTTATTGCAAACTATGTTATATTTGTTACATCGGTATCCGTCCAACATAAGACGGATACCGGATATATACAATATTTGATTCATCCAATTATAATAATGATACATGGCAATATCATCGTTATGGTATTGCCCCGTTTATTTTACGGCATTCAAAATCAGGCAATCCAATCCGAAAATACCACCCGTACCATGAGCTTTTTCGTTTTTACCGACCAATTCTATTTTTAAACGTATCTTTCCATTTTCCGGAACATAACGTCCGAGACGGATCGGGCCGGAATTGGCAACATCGAATTCAGGAGCGCTGCAACCATCGAATACAACCGGAGACTTCCGGTCATTCACATAAAAGCCGATGATGCCATAATCGGGTGCTTTGGTGCCATGAATAATGATATCGTATGGCTGATTCTCCGTTACATCAAACACATACTCAATGAAACTCCCGACTTTTCCATGTGTACAAATCAACTGCTTGCTACCGCTCCATTTCCCATCGGAAAAAGTAAGCATGCCTTGCCCGTCGGTAAACAGTTCTCCGGATTTTGCCACAGGAGTCAGTTTCTCAAACTCAATGGCGTTTTCTGCTATTTTATAAGCAGCAGGATCGGCCGGTTGAGATAACAAAGGTTGCGTCACCACCTCTACCGGTGTGCACCCTTCTGCCTTTGCATTTAAATCACCGTACCAATATACAGTGGTTGCATAATCCACTTCGCCGGATATCCAGCTCAACATCTCGATATCGAAACGGAGGTTCTTGTTAAAAGGTATCTGATCCAAATTCCGCGTCCGGAAGAATGTATTATATCCGATAGACGTTTCAGCATCCGCCCGTGTTGCTCCGCCAAAAGGAGTATAGAAAGGAATCACAGGCGCCCAGGAACAGTTGTAATAATCTTCCGTACCCGTCCCGAAATGGGAAGGGAAGTTTTTATCATCATCTACCCATATCTTTTCATCTCCCTCGCCATACCAGGCTAAGGTATGGTTGAATAACGACAAGACATCTCCTTTATAGACTCCGCGTCCGTTCAGGGTTGCAAAATTCCAGTCTATGCATGCCGCGTCATTATCCGGATCGGCTTCTACATGAATGCCCTTTTCCTGTTTCCAGGAAGTGTGGAAATAAAGGCTGCGCTCATCCCATTGCCAACTGTCCACGCGTATTTCAACTGCTGCCTTTACGGCAATGGAGGAAAGATTTACCAATGTGAAAACTGCATTTTTCTGATAAGGCATTACCCAACGGCTGACCACTTGTCCCTTACCATCGGCAGATACATACCAACTATCCGACTTACGCGCTCCCATACCGGCTCCTGAGAAATCGCTCAAAGGAACCAAAACAGTCTCTACACCGTCAAAGTCCATTTTAATAATCTGTTCGCGCATGGCTTGTTCATAATGGGCGGAATCTACCTGGATATTCACCGATAGAAGACGGACAGCATTTGTACCTTCCGGCAGTACGACCGACAGTGAATCTTTTGAAGCCAGTTCCTGTGATTCGGTCAACAATGTTCCCTTTTCATAAGAGGGATAATGCTGCAACAAAGAGTCCACATACAATATCTTGTCTCTATTCTTTTCTACTACCTCAACAGAGAACGTTTCAACCTTGGTTCCTACCGGATAGCGACGATAGTTTATTCCATAATATTTGGGGGACGGTTCGATTGAATCCGGCAGTTCAAAGGTGACTTTACATCCGTCGCTGTACGGGATCGGTAAAAACAGGGTATTTCCTCCCTTTCCATCCGGAGTATAGTTGGGGTGTTCTTGGGCAAATTCTCTACCGATCGGCAATCCTGTGCGAAGCAAGTCATATGCCGGGATTTCCCATTGGGCATCTTTAGCATGATTAAAGTAAAAACGCATTACACCCCGTTTATCCATTGTTGTCAGCCAAAACCGGGTAATAACGCCGGGACCGTCCTGATCGAACAGAACATTTTCTTTTCTCCCGTTCACGGTATCCACACGGATGATTCCAAAACCGTCATTATTGGCAAACCAACCGGCAGAATCGGGATGAATCGACCGACGGTCATAACTACTTTCCTGACGGCAAGAGAACGGCAGAGCCGGAAAACGGGCCGCTTCTTCATAATCAACCATCTCCTCCAGCAATGAACTGAATGTGACATCCAGCTTCTCTTGTCGGCAAGACGCCAATGCCATCACACCAAACAGCAATAATAAATAACGTGTATAATTCATGTCGGTATTCCTTAAAGTTCCGGACAGGGAAGTAAAGAACCCGGTTTTCATACGGGTCCTTCGCTTTCCGTGTATCCTGATTATTTATTCATTAATTTTGTCACTGTCGCATTTCCGTCCTGATCGATCTGGCGCACAACATAAATACCTTGTTCCAAATTATCGGCAGATACTTCTTCTCCCATGCCGAATGTTTTGACAAGCATCCCTCTGACATCATAGATCTCGGTCTTTACAATCTCGTTCGGGTCTTTTGAAAGAAGAGGAATAGACACTGCGTCATTGGATAAATAGAGTTCGTCTACATAAACATCCATCGGTTCGGTAAAAGTATCGTCTTCTTTGGTATCCACAACATGTGCCTGTAAAATAATGATCTGCAACGGAGCACCTTCCAACAGATTGTCCGGGAATGTGAAATAGAGTTTTTGCCATTTTCCCACCTCTGTATATTCGGCAGTCAAAATCTGCTTTTTCTCTTCACCCGGAGATTGCAGTTCCAGGCTTACCGGTCCTGCCACACTCTTTTTCACCATCATCGTCAGACATTTGAAGCTGTTCAAATCTGTCACTTTCAGATTGCGATTGATGGCACCGGAGAATACTTCATCTCCTTTTTCTCTTTTGATCCACAGGCATTTGTCAGTCGCGTTAATGCCTGTCTTATCCGGATTGTCCACAATTCCCGCCTTTCTGCTGAATTCATCTCCCGGGAAAGGAATCCATCCGCCGGCTATTTTATCTTCGCCGTTAAAACCGAATTCCGGCATTGCCTTATGCAAGGTGATTTCATCGGCATACATGATGCAATCTTCGAAATCATCATTATTGTTCTCATCTTCACGATGGATCTCAACCAATATTTTAGTAAGACCGGTTGCACCGAGACCGGAAACATTGATAATTGGAAATGTCAGTTTCTGCCAGGAATCATCGGTTGCCGTATACTCTGCGTAAATCATACTGCTTCCTCCCGACGGACTCTGCAATTCAAGGCATACTTTACCCGGATAAGGCTTCTTCACCAGCATCGAAATCGAATTATACTCTGCTATATTAGGTACATTGAAACTTTCGGATAAAGCACCTTCCCAAGGCCAGCCTATTTCATCGGAACCTCCCGTTTCTTTGGGACGGTTCATCGAGATACACTTAGCTGTAGAGTTCACAGCGTCCGGACTCGGATTATCAACCTCCTGTACATTGGTAGGACCGGCAAAATTATTCCATACAATGTCCGGAGTCACATCACCATAAATCACTAAATCATCCTGAGCCAACAGTGTAGTAGTGGCTGCAAATGCAGAAATGAGTAAAAATGTCTTTTTCATGTTACTAATGTTTTTAATTATTAAATAAAGGATTATTCATATACTTTTATATCGGAGAAAGAGATCTCCGTTCCTTTGTCTGTAAAGATTGCCCACGGATTTTTCGGCATTTTATCGATACGGTTGGAAAATGCAATCTTGTCGTTCACATACATTACACAAACAGACTTTTCGGCTACAATTTTCACCTTAAACAGCTTGTCGGCAGGAACAGTCAGTGCAACATTGGTTTGTGTCGGAGTAGTGCCACGTGTCAAGTCATCTTTTGACATTACCAACTGCTTGTTTTTCAAATCAAAGCGAATGGAATAAACTTCCGTTTTATCATCACATGCTCCAAAAGCAAAACCGAAAGCATCGTCATTACCTGTCGCTTTGACGGTTGCCTCTATTTTGCACGTCTTGTCTAAACGCGGGAATGAAACCGAAGCTACATCCGAAAGTACATAGGAATCCTCTTTCTTCACTGCCTTACCCGATTTATCGATAAGTACTGTCTTCTTCAATGTCGTGAATTTCTTGTCAATGCCGTCGGGCAGTTTAAGATCAATCGTTCCATCAGCATTGAACAGCATGCGGTGGCAAACCAGAGAACCGCCCCACTGGTCTTCATCGCCATCACCGATACGTGTAGGACACCATCCGGCCAGATAACGTTCTGTACCGTTCGACATCGTCTTGCCGGCATAAAAGGCAATGCCATCGAAAATATCGTTGGCAGGTTTCGTCCACGGTCCTTTCAGCGACTTGGCATAACGGTAGTGTACTTTACGGTCGGCAACATCCGAGTACGTCAAATACCAATACTCGCCTTCCTTAAAGACATCGGCACACTCCATCACCCAAATATTGGGATCTGTGTAAAGTGGTTCCTGCAACGTCCACGCTTTGGCATTCTGCAACTCCTTTGAAGTAAATAAGGCCAGTGTTGCCCCGGCATCGGTATGGGTTGTCACTACCATTTTATACAATCCGTCTTTCTCATCATAAAAGACATGCGGGTCACGGCAGTCGTTTTCCACATAACCGCTTTGCCCGCGAAGAGACAGATAGAAGTTATGTTCCCCTTTCTTTGTCCATGTTTTCATGTCTTTGGAAGTTGTCAGCAAGATAGCCTGTGTAGGCACTCCCATCTCTTGCCATTTCCACTGATGCCCGGTATAAAAAGCGCAATATTCTCCGGTAGTACGATCTTTGATAACCCCACCAGTGCCTAAAGCCACATCCTGCTCATCTTCTTTTCCGCAGGGTATCGTTTCGCCACCAAAGGTAAAAGAGGAAAGATCCGTTGAATAAACCATGTGCCACGGATGCAGAAAAGGATATCCCGAACGCCAGTCCTGCAAATAGAAAATATAGAATTTACCGTTATCATAATAAGGTATCGGGTCACCTACCCAGCCGTTTGCCGGTTTATACCAAGTCGTATAAGCTCCTTTTTCATTGGCCGACTGACAATCGGTAGTCTTATCCACCACCTCTTCTCCACCTCCGTCCGTAGACGGTTCACTGTCACTACAAGCCCACAGGTTAAGAGTGATGAACATAAACAAAACATAGATATATCTTTTCATAATTATGATTTTAAATTACTGAATCGTTCGTTTCTGGTTTGTTCAAAGGGATACATCGTCTTTTGCAGGCGATGTATCCGCCCTGAATTTTGTTATTTATTTTGTGAGATAGTCGAAAACATTCTGCGTAATCTTCTCTATATTCGAATAATAAGGATTTGCCGATACGTCTTCTTTTTCATAATACCAGTCATAAGACGGCATTCCGATGCAGACAGCAGTTCCCTTTTCTCCCTCGACACCGTCAAAGACTGAAACAGCCACTTTCTCATTACAATCATTATCCCAGTTGAAAGAAGCTAACGGAGTACCTCCTGTTTTTGCCGACCAGTCAGACCAGTCCTGCGTATAAGGAGCAACCAGATCCCATGGACATCCGATGTTCCTACGCCATGATATTTCCTTGCCGATAAGCCAGACAACGGGCCATGTCTGAGTTGTTTTGTCAACCGTTACCCCTTTATAGATAGGATGGTCTTCGCATCCGGTAATGGCGATCCCCCAAAGTTCACCGGGAGCATTCACTTGTTCCGCATCACCGAAACTGCCGAAAGGATTATTCGGTATATAAGTGGAAGGCGTGATACCCAAGCTTCCTGTGTAAAGGCAAGCGGTTCCCGACAGGAATACATTACCACCACTGGTATAATAATTCTTAAGGGCATTCGTCACATTCTTGTTGGCAGCAATGGCAGGTAACGTGTTGGTCTGTTCATAATGGAACCATACCGCAGTAAACTGATTCAGCGAAGTCGAACCATCCTTCAATGATTCCAATGAAACATATTTACTGTTCGGAATATTTTCCATCATCCATTCCGCAGCCGTCTTTTCATCAGCGTTAGTTAATCCTTCGATTGTTTCGGCCGTACCTAAGAACGCATAAGCATGATCGCTTTGTATGACCGATACTTCATAAGTAAAGGTTTCATTCATATAGGTAAGCGTATAAACCACAGGATTGGTAAAGTCCTGCATTTTCGAACTTTCCGGAGATATAGTTGCCCCTTCGGTATATTCGATGGTGGGGATCAACTTAGTAATATCGATAGTAGTAGGAACCGTCACACTAATCGTATGATTGACATCATCGATCGTTCCAAGATATCTGCCATTAAGCATAAACCTTGTAATCCGGGCATTCAATACCTCTACTGAAACCTTGTAAATGTTATACAGATTGCCATTTACCACTTTATATTCCACATTGCCGGAAAAATTCTGTTGTTCTCCACTGGCAGGAGTAACCGTAGCCTGGTCTGCTATTTCGATAACAGGTGTCAGTGAAGTCACCTCCGATTTAGGCGGAAGCATCACTTTAACCGTCATGTTTTCATTATCGATTGTTCCCTGTGTACCGTTTATTGTAAATTCATGGATAGTCACATCCTGTGAAAGATCCAGAGACTCACGATTGTCGTCGTCACAAGCTGTCAAGAGTAGACAACATGCAGACAACATTATTGCCATTAAACTAAAATACTTTTTCATAAGTTGCCTGTTTAAGATTATTTCCATCCGTAATTTTGTTTATATACATCCTTACTGTAACCTATTTGCTGTTGAGGTATGGGCGCATATTCATTTTTGTTCTTTGTAAATACAGCCTCTTTCAGATAAGAGCGTCTTGCTTTCTCCGATTGGAAATATTTATTCATGGTCTCACTGCAAATTCCCCAACGAACCAAATCAAAGAAGCGCATGTTTTCCATTGCAAATTCCAAACGGCGTTCCCATCTCAAAGCATAACGTGCAAACTCCTGATTCCAGACACAATTGCTGCCATCCTGATAAAGCGCGACTTCCATAACCGGTTTCAAGTCCGGATCACTATAATTAACCATTCCATTGGCACTATCCTGCGCACGTTGGCGAATCTGATTTATCAACGGTAACGCTTCCGATTCCCGGTTCAATTCAATCAACGCTTCGGCTCTCATCAACAATACATCCGCAAAACGAATCAGAATCTTATTCATAGAATTGGCATAGTAGGGCGAAAGATTGACAAAACAGTCACAAGAAGGATCTACATTCTCTTTCAAAGATGCAAAATTGCCATATACCTCCGGATTACGATTCCAGGAATTCTGGAAAAGAAGATCCTCATTATATTTATAAGGGAAGCCATCCATTGCTACTGTACTGAACAAACGGGGATCTGCTGCCTTACTCTTTGAATAATTGGCAATATCATAGTTTTCCGAATATACGCCATTCGTCATTTTAAACATCGGAAGTCCCTTACTGGTCTTAAACGCATTTACCAGGTTCTGGCTCGGTTTATGAAAATCGCAACATCCCAATCCTTGTGGTACAGAAAGGAAATCAGCGAAATTCAGATTACCGAACATCGTTCCGTCATCTTTCGAAAATTGAATGGCGAAAATACTCTCTTTCCCATTCTCAAATTCCGGCATGAAATTGTAGGCAAAGTCCGTTTCCAAGCCATAACTCGACTTCAAAACCTCTCCTGTATATTTCACTACTTCTTCCAGATCACCGGCATCGATGGAAGTCACTTCATATTTCTCATTCTGACGATAAGCCTTATACAGATTCGCCTTAGCCAGATAAGCCGCTGCCGCATATTTGTTCGCTCTTCCCAAATCAGCCTGCTTTTCGGGCAAATTATCGAATGCAAACTTAAAATCTTCAATGATCTTATCCCACATTTCCACATCAGTCAAAGCTACATTGGATATATACTGATATTGGTGCTCGGGAACGGTTTCATCTACAAAGGGAATATTCTTGAAAAGAATTTTCAACAAGAAATAGAAATGTCCTCTCAAAAAGCGCATTTCTGCCTGTCGGGTCACCTTATTCGGGAACTCTTTCTCAGATACAAGGTTCAACGCATTAAGAGCTGTATTCACACGGGAAATACCGCAATATTGCGCAAACCAATATCCGTCCGGCTCGTTAAAAGTGGTTACGATATGCGTACCCGTTTCATAACAGTGCTCCGTGTAACCGTCGTTTGTCCCGCCACCGCCTTTATAAGCATCATCGGAACGAACATCTCCCCAAGCCCATAATTTCACATCACGCTGATTCATCAATGAAGCGTAAGCGGCATTACAAAATCTTTCAGCATCATTTGCCTGATCAGGATCCAAGCCGTTTTGAGTGGCTACGTCCAGAAAATCGGAACAAGCAGAAAACATCAATGCCGTCCCAATGCAACCCAATATATATTTTATCTTTTTCATTTTTCCGTTAGTTTGTTTTCGCATTATACTTAGAACTTAAAAACCAATATTTATTCCGACCGTGAATGTTGTCGGTATCGGATATCCGAATCCGGCATTCTCCGGGTCTACTCCTGAGAAATTCTTACTTTTAATAGTAAACAGATTCTGACCACTGACATAGATACGGCACTTTTCAATATATGCCTTCTCACTGATTTTACGCGGCAAAGTATATCCCAATTGTAAATTACGCAGTTTCAAGAAAGAACCGTTCTCTACAAAATAAGTAGACATACGTCCTTCATCGTTCGCATTTAATGCCGTAATAGCAGGAATATTCGAATCAGGATTAGTGGGACTCCAAGCATCCAACAGACGTGTGCCTTTATTGGAACGGACATCATTGATACTCCAAAAGTCTGTTTCACTCTTCACTGCATAGGTATTCACATCGATACCGTTTACTCCATAAAAGAATGCACTCAAATCAAAATTCTTGTAACTCAATTCAATATTCAAACCATACATGAAATCCGGATGAGGTGAGCCGATCCAAGTACGGTCATCTTCATCTATCTTCCCGTCCTCGTTCAAGTCACGATAGCGGATACGTCCCAGACCTTCTCCACCGTTCTGTGTAGCATGTTTCGCTATATCTTCTTCCGTACGGAACAGGCCATCAGCAATATATCCATAAAACGAATTGATAGGACGCCCTAAAATATTATCTCCTTTACCATTTCCTCCATAAGAATTTTCCACATCTGCCGGCAGTTCAGTCACCTTATTGCGATATCCGGAAATATTACCGGAAATATCATAAGAGAGTCCGAAAGGCGTCTGATCACGATAACCCAAACTCACTTCAAAACCTTTATTCTCCATGGAGGCTCCATTGTACCAGCAATAACCGCCTTCGCCGATTATTCCCAAATAAGGAGGTTGCACCAAAATATCTTTTGTTTTCTTGATGTAATATTCAGCAGTACCATATAACTTCTGATTGAAGAAGCCGAAATCCAAACCGATATTGGTCTGAGTCGTTGTCTCCCATTTCAAGTCCGGATTACCCTGTTGGGTTTTCTTATAACCGGAAGGAAGGGAAGTCCCGCCTTTACCGGTCAAATCATAAGAAGTACCGTTCAATGATGTCCAGGTAGGATCTCCCGTACCATAGTCAGTTACATAAAGCGTATGCACAGCCGTATTGGAAGTTTCCTGATTACCGGTTTGTCCCCATCCGAAACGCAATTTTAAATCAGACAACCAATCTCTTGTCTTCTCCATAAAGGCTTCCTCGCTGATTCGGTATCCCAAAGAAAATGCCGGGAAAGTACCAAACCGATTGTTCTTTCCAAAACGGGATGAACCGTCATAGCGAAGCGTTACAGAAGCAAGATAACGATTGTCATAAACATAGTTGGCTTTACCGAAGTAAGAAAGCAACGCATAAGCTGTTGCACCGCCGGTCACTTTAGATGTTCCGATTCCCATATCAGGCCACATCTGCTCCGGAGTCTCTACCAAAAAACCGTCTTTATATGCCGAGAAGTTAATCGTCTCTTCTTTGTACATTTCCATACCAGCCAACACATCGAAACTGTGAACACCGATTTGTTTGGCGTAAGTCGCAGTATTACTCCAAGTCCATTTGGTAGTATAGGTTCCTCCTAAAGTGACGGAACTCAAATCATTATTCAGCATACCGGTCGTATAACTATGAACCATATTGCGTTTATAATAATTCGTATAATCAAGACCAAAGCTACTCCGGAGATTCAATCCCTTGACAGGCTGTAAATTAATATAAGCATTACCGAACAAGCGCCAATAGGCATACTTATTATCTTTATTATCATACAATAAACGTGCAGGATTATGGCGGTCATTCATACCGGTTGTAGGACCTCCCCAACCCGTTCCGTCCACTGTGTGTACAGGAATCAAAGGCAAAGCTTTCAAAGCCATATCCAGAATATTATCGTCCGGAATCTGAACTTCCGATGTCCGGTTTACCGAGAAATTCTCACCTATAGTCAAAACATCTTTAATGATATGATAAGATGAATTCATACGGGCAGAAAAACGGTCGAAAGAAGTATATTTCAACGTACCGTCGTTGCTTAGATAACCCAAAGAAAAGAAATAGTCTCCCCTTTCGCTGCCATTACTCACCGAGAGATTATAAGATTGCAGTAAGCCTTTTTGAGATACTGCATCAAACCAATCCGTATCAGAGGTAAGCATCGTCCTGTCCGTATCGAGATACTTTGGTAAATACATATCATACAAAGTAGCATTTCCATTATCGTCATACCCCCAATTATAAGTATATCCGATATTATTTTTATTGGGGTCTTCCGAATTGTTCACCGTAGCCTGCCACAATGCCTGACCATACTCTTTCGCATTCATGACCTCCAACTTATTATTATAAAAAGTCTGAGTCACATAGGCATCAAAATTAAGTTTGATCTTGCCTTCTTTTCCTTTTTTCGTTGTGATAATAATAACCCCGTTAGCAGCACGGGAACCATAAATACTTGCAGCAGAAGCATCTTTCAACACTTGGATATTCTCAATATCGTTAGAGTTCAATTCGTGCATGCCGCCACGGGTAGGTACCCCATCGATCACAAACAAAGGATCATTATTATTTAACGTACCGATACCTCTGATGCGTACCGTTGCAGAACCACTGGGATTACCATTGGCGGTAACTTCCATACCCGGAACACGTCCCTGCAAACTTTTAATAGGATTATTTTCTGCCGATTTCATCATATCATCCACAGAAACCACTGTTACGGAACCTGTCAGATCCGACTTTTTCTGAGTCGAATAGCCTGTCACCACCACCTGATCCAACTGATAATGATCGGATTGTAATGTAACATCCACCTTATCACCTGCGCTAACACGTTTTTCCTGTGTTATCATTCCCACCATCGAGAAAACCAATGTAGAATTCGGATTTTTCAGATGAATAGAATAATTTCCATCAATATCAGTGATCGTACCATTCGTCGTACCTTTTTCAAGTACATTAACACCCGGTAAAGCTTCTTTATCATCAAATAATACCACTTTTCCCGTTACAACCTGTGCAATGGCAAGAACCGGAGAAAGTAATAAAAGGAAGATTACCATACTTCGCTTCGTTCTAAAGATAAGTTTCTTCATGTTTTTTTAATAGATTTAAAAATTACACCAACGTAATAAATTATTCTTACTAATATTAAAAAATAAAGTAATAAGCTTATACCCAAACGAAATACCACTTCAAGTATTATAATTAAGAAAGAACTTTTAAGCAGTATCCGAAAATAGTACAAACATATTTTCTCTACAAACAGACACCGGACAACCATACCATCGCCCGTTCTTAAAAATCACAATGCCATCAACTATTATTTATTTTGCAAATGGTCTTTTGCATGAAAAGGAGAGTATAGACAACACAGCTCCGAAATACAAAATTTTCTTTTCTACTCATATATATTAGAATTAAAGATATAAAAATAAAACTGTCCTACTAAAAATCCTGAGGCAAAGATATTGCCGAAGATAGCAAATGACATGCTACATTTGTTTCATACTATGTATACATATACGCATAAGTTGATTCGAAAGAATAACCGACCGGCTCCTTTTTCTTATAGCATGAACAAGCAAAAAGAAAAAACATTAACTTTGTATTTTATAAAAATAATGTCCATATGAAAACAATCTCCAACTCACAACTCACCATCCGGGTTTCTCCCCATGGTGCAGAACTTTGCAATATCGTCTGCAACGGTAAAGAATATCTATGGCAAGCCGATCCTTCTTTCTGGAAACGTCATTCTCCAGTGCTCTTCCCCATTGTAGGCAGCGTATGGGAAAATGAATACCGCATCGACGGAGCCACATACAATCTGACCCAACACGGTTTTGCCCGTGATATGAATTTCGAATTGATACGGGAACAACCGGATGAACTGCGCTATCGTTTAGCAGACAATGAAGAAAGCCGGAGGAGATATCCTTTCCCTTTTCGTCTTGAAATAGGATACCGGATACAAGGAAAACAGATAGAAGTTCTTTGGGAAGTAAAAAATACAGGAGACAAAGAGTTGCATTTCCAGATAGGAGCACATCCGGCATTTTATTTTCCGGCATTCGATATGAAAAGTAACGAACGCGGATACTTGGGATTCGACCGAACAGAAGATCTAAAATACATACTCATTTCTGAAAAAGGATGTGCCGACCCGGAACATGAATATCCTCTAAGACTGACAGACGGACTCCTTCCATTGGATACACACACTTTTGACCGCGATGCCTTGATCTTGGAAAACAATCAGGTGGAAAAAGTTACATTATATAATAAGGAGAAACAACCGTACTTAAGCCTGCGGTTCACAACTCCGGTGGTAGGACTTTGGTCACCGCCTGCCAAGAATGCCCCGTTCATTTGTATCGAACCGTGGTACGGACGTTGTGACCGTGCTCATTATGACGGAGAATATAAAGATAAAGATTGGATGCAGCATCTACAACCTGCCGCCGTGTTCAAAGGAGGATATGTTATCCAAATTGAAGAATAGTCAGAATATTGCTTTTGCACATTCATATCCCTCCTGATAGAAGTCAGTCAGTTTTTGAATATCCCGTTCGATACGATCCACAACTACTGGCTTCTGCGGACGGATTACAACAATTTTGCCTTCATCTTCCATTCGTTCCACCATCTCTAACTGAGCATTGTAAACGGCACAACGATGACTTAACGCTTCACGTATTTTCGGATATTTACGATAAACAAAAGATGGAATTTTAATGTCTTTGCTCTCTTTCCGGTATCCCCGGTTTCGAGTCAATACTACCACATTATTTTTATATCCTTCATCTATCGCATGCTGCAAAGGAATACTATCCACAATACCGCCATCCAACATCGGAATGCCATCCACATAAGCTATCGGACAAACAATCGGCAAGCTACTGGAAGCACGGACAATATCTATCACCCGGTTTTTATCCTGTTTTTCTTCAAAGTAATTGGCTTCTCCGGTCAGGCAGTTCGTTGTCACCATTACGAATCGTTCGGGAGACGAAAAATAAGCATCATAATCATAAGGAAGGATATGCTCGGGAAACTCTGTAAAAAGAAGATCGAAATCCAGAATGTTTCGCTTCTTGAGCAAATGACGCAAACCGATGTAATTGTACTTTTCCAACAAATCGATATTACTGTATTTGGCACGTCCGCGTTGCCGTGACATATAAGAGAGTCCGTTACATGCTCCGGCAGAAACACCGATTGTATAGGGGAAACGAATATTCCGGTCCATCAGATAGTCGAGTACACCACATGTGAAAACTCCACGCATCCCTCCACCTTCAAGTACCAGCCCGGTCTGATTATCAATAGTCATAGTTATTTCCTCTTTTGATTAATGCTTTTGCGCTTCAAAGATACGCTTTCCTGCTGAAAAAACAACTATCATTTCTTTATTCCCAAACTCTTTAAATCTTCTTCCGTCACACTGAAATCTTGCCCCGATTCCAATCGCTCTAATACTAAATCTCCAACTTTAGCAGCCTCATCCGGAGTATTAAATGGTTTTCTTTGTGACAAAACAGGAACAAACGGTTGATAGATAACCGTCTGTTTCCCTTGTTTGATTGTATATCCATATCCCTGATCCTTATCAAGTTTTATCACTTCCAGACAATAACGATTTCTTTTCTCTGCATAATAATAAGACCACCACATTCCTGACAACAAGATGACAACCAATCCGATAAAAAGCAATGTGCGTCTTTTATTCTTCTTCATACTCATATGGAGAAAGTTCCCAAGTATCGTCATAATAAGAACTGCTGGCTTGTCCGGTTACAACAAAACCTCGCGTGCCGGTAGAAAAAGCAACTGCATTTTTACGGACAGAGCCCTCGAAGGCAGTCAAATCTTCTCCTTCCCAAAGATCGGTAGCAGGATCATAAATCCAATAGTTACTCAATAAAGAACCATATTCTCCCGTCACCAAATAGCCTTTACCGTCAATTACAAAACTGACAGCATTAGCCCGGACAATAGAAGTGTAATCATCATCATAATCATCATCACTCGTATCAGCAATATCCCGCAGTTGAGTAAAAACTCCCGTTGAAGGATCGAAGCACCAGAAATCATATACATAAGAGCCGTTATTCACCCCACAGCAAATATATGCTTTGTCATCGATCACGAAAGAAGTACCTCCCTGACGCTTCTGTCCACCGAAACCGTTTACAATCTCCCACTGTTGTCCGGCAGCAGCCTGAGGATCGAAACGATAAAAATCCTTCTGATAATTTCCATTATACCCTGTTCCCACATAACCGTATTGGCCTATACCGAATGCAATGGCACTAATACGCGCACCTCCCTTATAGTCATCTTTTTGCGTCCAGGTATCAGTAGCCGGATCGTATTCCCAGGTATCAGCCAGATAATTCGAACTATTGTCCTGACCTAAAGTGATATATCCTTTCTCGCCTATGGCAAAACCGGAAGCACCGGTTCGCGCTGTTGCCGCATCGGGCATAGAGGCACATTGTGTCCAGTAACCACCCTGAATGTCGTATTCCCATAAATCGGTCACACGCTTATAGGTAGTACCGGTATATCCACCGCAAACATATCCCTTGTCAGCTATTGTAAAACCCGCAGCGCTGCCACGTGCCAGTCCGTCAAAATCGGAACGACGATGCCATACGCCTAACGTATAAGATTCATCATCTCCACAAGCACAGAAAGCAAAGCCCATCATAAAAAGTAAAAACAGCTTTTCAACTATGTTCTTCACTGAATAACAAGTCATAACATTCATTTCCTATCAAGTTTTAATCGTTAATTATTAGTCCGCAAATATAGAGGCGAAAGTAACAGTGAAGAAAAACTATCGACCAACACCTCCATTTCGACGACTAACAAAAATGAAGTCGATAAATGCCGGACATTAGTCGATACTTTTTGGGAAGGGGCTTCAAATGACCTTGTTTTGCAAAAGAATTTGATCATAAACATACTTATAACAAACCTTATGAGACGACTCATTCTTTTCTTTTCATTTTCATTGTGTCTGCTTATTCTCCTCTCCTGTCGTGACGAAATGTCCACCGCAGGAAGCAAATGGGTGGAAAGCGCATTACGAAACATCATAACAGACACATGCACTGTATCCCTCAGTACGATTCTGAGCGATTCTCTCGCAACCTCCGGCGATAGTATATGTCAGATAGGACACCATAACAGTTCTCTTTGGGGAGACATCCGAAGTTCTTTTTATGTAGAATACGATGTCCACACTTTATCTATAGATGACGAGGCTATTTATCAGTTCGATTCCATCACTTGCCGTTTATATGCTTCGGGAAATTATCTGGGAGACACGCTCTCCGGTGCACAACGCATCTACCTGCATCAACTCACGGAAAATATGGAATTAAACAACAACTATCTATATAGCACCTCTACCGTACCCTACAATCCTACCCCGCTCGCATCCTTCAGTTTCACTCCTCATCCGGGACAAGTCAAAGAAGAAATATCCTTCCGCCTACCCGATGAATTGGGTAAAGAATGGTTGACCCTGTTGCAAGAGAATTCCGATAATATGAGCTCACAGGAGAAATTCCGGCTATATTTCAAAGGACTCGCCTTCGTACCCGATGCCGGAGGAACCTGCGTCAATGGGTTTCAGGTAAATGATTCGAGCCTCTGCATTCGGTTGCACTACCATATAATAACAGAAACGGCAAGCGAACAGACTTTGACATTCACCCCAAGCAATACACTGAAATTCACTCAAATCAAACATGACCGAAACAGTACGGTACTGTCGCTACTGCAAAGCGGTACGGATAATGCCCTGTCAAGTGAAAAAACAGATAACCAGAGCTATCTGCAAGGAATGACCGGTCTGTATATAAAAATAGAATTTCCCCACTTAAACAATCTACTTTGGGAAGGAGACCTGGTAACCATCGAGAGTGCAACCCTCCAACTTTATCCGGTGAAAGGGACTCACGGGGATCAGTACCCGTTACCCGAAACCCTCATACTCTATACCGCCAATGAGAATGATGTGACAGAAGACGTGATCACCGATTTGTTAGGAACCTCCGTACAAAACGGTAGTTTGGTCACCGATGAAATGGCTCCGGAAAATACTTATTATTCTTTCGATATCACCTCTTTCCTGCAAAATAATCTGGGAGCTATCGGTTACAACCGGAAAAACCTGAAACTTATGTTGCCTGACGATCTGTTTTTTACCACTCTCAAAGGGGTTGTATTCGGAGATATGCAGCATACAACAAATCCGGTAAAACTTACACTCAGATATAAAGTATATAATTACTAATTCCAAAAATCAATCCAGCATGAAAAGAGTTCTTTTTATCCTTGCCTTTTGCAATCCTGCATGGCTGATAGCACAAAATATGACAAATTCCCCCGGATCCATGTTTGGTTTGGGAGAACTTTCTACCGGAGAAGGTGGTCAATATGCAGGTTTTGGCGGTACCGGCATCGCACTACGGGGCAGTTCGTTTATCAACCCCTCCAATCCGGCATCTCTGACAGAACTCACCGAACAGCGTTTTGTATTTGACGCCGGTCTTATGGGTGCTTATAATTCATACACACAAACCGGTGTCACCAACAACTCTATTGTGGGCAATCTGAATAATCTAAGTATCGGTTGCCGGATCATTCCTCGATGGTATGGTGCCGTTTTCCTAACTCCCGTCAGCAGTGTAGGATATGCCATCACTTTGGATCAAGAGATAGAGGGCGCATCCGGCTCTACCATCTCCTCTTTCTTTGAAGGTACGGGATATCTATCCAAAATAGGCTTCAGCAATGCCTTTCTAATCGGTAAAAATATTTCGATCGGTGTAAATCTCTCTTATATCACAGGAACTATCACGCAAAGTGAAACTCAAGGAAGCACCATTATAGAAGAAAGTTCATCCAAACATGCATTTTATGCCGACTTCGGAATGCAATACAAGCTACCTGTAACCCGTGACAAATATTTCCTGATGGGAGTTACCTACGGTTACTCGCAACATCTTACCCAAGACAATGATCTCACCGTAAGCAGCACCTCAAGTACGGAAACAATTGAAAAAAGTCCCAAAGTATACAGCCAATACCTACCGCAATTTATCGGCGTAGGACTCTCTTATAATTCTTTACGCTGGATGGCCACCACTGATTATAAATACGTTGATTGGAGCCGGATGAAATCTTCAAAATCATCTATCAGCTTTGCCAATCAACACCGTTTGGCTGCCGGAATAGCCTATACAATAAACAATCCGTACAAAAAATCTATAAAATTACTATTGGGAACAGGATTAAGCAATCCTTACTTTGCCATTAACAAACGAAAAGCAAAAAACTACTATATCAGTACGGGAGCCAATTTTACCACCCGCAATAGTAATATTATCTCTATCGGGTTGAAATACAGCGACCAATTCAAGATTCCTTCGGGATTGCCGCGAGAAAAAGGAGTCAGTCTCTTCTTCAACATCTCTTTTTCCGAACGAACCTACCGGGCAAAACTACAATAATTATTTCTTTTTTAAAGATATTGCTGTATCTTTGTCGCATAAATATAACAAAAACAGCATAATAATGAAAAAGACAATTCTTATTGCAGCAACACTCTGCTTTTGCAGTATGAACATGAAGGCTCAAGACACCACAAAAGAAGAAGGCTTCGTTTTCACTACGGTCAAAGAAAACCCGATTACCTCTATCAAGAATCAGAACCGTTCGAGTACCTGTTGGAGCTTCTCAGCCCTCGGTTTCCTTGAATCGGAACTGCTCCGTATGGGAAAAGGCGAATACGACCTCTCGGAAATGTTCGTCGTTCACCATACAATGACCGACCGTGCACGCAACTACGTTCGCTATCACGGGGACAGTTCTTTCTCACCGGGTGGAAGTTTCTATGACATCATGTACTGTCTGAAAAATTACGGACTCGTACCGCAGGAAGCCATGCCGGGCATCATGTACGGTGATTCATTACCAGTACACAATGAACTGGACGCTGTGGCCGAAGCATATACAAATGCCATTGCCAAAGGTAAACTTACTAAGCTGACTCCGGTATGGCAACAAGGCCTTAGCGCTATTTACGATACTTATCTGGGACAATGCCCGGAAAAATTCACTTATAAAGGTAAAGAATATACTCCGCAGTCTTTCTATAAGTCAACCGGTTTGAATCCTTCCGACTATGTGTCTTTGACATCTTATACACATCGTCCGTTCTATACCCAATTCCCGATCGAAGTCCAGGATAACTGGCGTCATGGATTGTCTTACAACTTGCCTATCGACGAATTGATGGAAGTGTTCGACAATGCTATCAATACCGGCTATACGATTGCCTGGGGTTCTGACGTGAGCGAATCCGGCTTTACCCGTGATGGTGTAGCCGTTATGCCTGACAATGACAAGGTTCAGGAGTTGAGTGGCTCCGATATGGCTCATTGGCTGAAATTGAAACCGGAAGAAAAGAAACTGAATACAAAACCTCAACCACAGAAATGGTGCACGCAGGAAGAACGCCAGTTGGCTTATGACAACTACGAAACGACTGATGACCACGGTATGCAGATCTATGGTATCGCTAAAGACCAGGAAGGCAACGAATACTACATGGTGAAGAACTCTTGGGGGACTTCCAATAAGTATGAAGGCATTTGGTATGCATCCAAGGCATTTGTCCGTTACAAGACTATGAACATTGTTGTTCACAAAGATGCACTTCCTAAAGCGATCAAAGCGAAATTAGGAATCAAATGATTTATCCCTATTGCTATTCCAATTTACAAATCATAAACAGAAAAGAGGCCTCCAGGAGTCGGAGTGCCTCTTTTTTGTTTATATAAAAGATGTGCTGTGAAGATGTATCGATTATTGTACGAGCTTTAGCGTGTAATTAAGGTCGGAGGCGGCTTTTTGTAATTCCTGGTTCAGCATGGTCAGGCTATCCCCTTCTGCCTGGAAATAAAATACCATGCTGCCATCACTTGGGATCAGTTCATATATGACTGCGCTTGCATCAGCAGGAGTTCCTTTTTTCACTTGGCGTTTACCGGTAGAAGTGAATGTCTGGTCTTTGCCGTTTTCGGCTTCCAGATAAGTGGCGTCCAATTCATAAACGCCGTCATCACTATCTTGCTGATAGAACAATGTCAGGTCGTAAACGATACCAGGTCCATCGGCGGCAGGAATAGTCCCTTTATATTTTTTTTGTACGACTGCCCCCTTTTTCGGATCCAGTTTCAAGGAGTCGCGCATATTGACCGGCTTTGCCGGTTTAGCTTTTACAACTGGTAGCTCCGGCAGAGAAGGAGCATCGGGAGCCGCTTCGGCGACGGCAATACTTTCTTCTTCAACTAACACGGGAGTGTCTTTTGCTGCCTTTCCGTTACATGCAGCCAAAAATGCCAGTGCTGCTACTGCGATAAAATACTTTTTCATTTTGTACTTTTTATTTAGAGATTTAGTGACTTTTGGAGATATAACAAAAGACCCCCTGCCTTTTGTTTTTGCAGAGGGTCTTTTTAACTATCTACCGCCGGCGGGCAGATGGTCCAGCCAGTATTTGGCCATCGTCATTCGTAAGTGCAGGGTGGTGCCAGGACGTTCGTAAATGCCGTGGCTGCGCATCGGATAGCTTACTTGGCTGAACATCTTGCCATGTTTCACCAACTCGTCGACCAGCATCTCGCAGTTCTGATAGTGGACGTTATCGTCGCCAGTACCGTGTATCAGGAGCAAGTTCCCTTTCAGTCCGGATGCGTATGTGATAGGAGAACCTTTTCGGTAACCTTCCGGATTGTTTTGGGGTGTGTTCATGTACCGTTCCTGATAAATCGTGTCGTAGGTGCGTTGGTCGGCAACGAAAGCGATGGCGATACCCGTATGGAAGACGTCCGGATAACGGAACATAGAGTTCAGTGTCTGGCTTCCGCCGCCGCTCCATCCAGTAATGCCGATACGGTTCGCGTCGATAAACGGGTAACGGCGTGCCATATCTTGGATGCCTCGTGCCTGGTCTTCGGATGCGAACGTGCCGACCTCGCCATAGATGCATTTACGCCATTCGCGGCCGCGCGGAGTGTTGGCTCCTCGGTTGTCGATGCTGACAACGATATATCCGAGGTTGGCGACATATTGGTTCCAGAGATCACCACCGCCCCATACATCCTGTACGGTCGAACTGGCCGGTTCGCCATAGACCTCTATGATGACGGGGTATTTCTTTGTCGGATCGAAGTTGACCGGTTTGATCATCCAAGCATCCAGTTCGAGATTGCCGGAGGTCACTTTGACGAACTCTTTCGGGTTCAGCCCCAGTGCAGCATATTGTTCGCGTGCCTTTGCATTGTCCTCTATCATCCTTACAGACTGATGCTTGGGGAAGGAAACCATGTCGATCATTGAAGGGGTTGCCGCATTGCTATAGGTATGGACCGCCCATTTTCCGGTAGGCGACATATTATAACGATGCTGTCCCGGCTGCCCTGCCGGACTGAGCCGTTTCACTTCTCCTTTTCCGAAAAGTTCGGCACTGTAGAGATAACGTTGGGTATAGTTTTCCGGTGAAGCGATAAAATATACCAGTCCCTTCTGAAGATCCGTCCCGACCGGCGATATATAGTCGAAGTCGCCTTTCGTAACCGGCTGTATCTCCTTCCCGTCCCGGCTGATGCGATAGAGGTGGCGCCATCCGTTGCGTTCGCTCTCCCAGGTGAACCAGGTGTTGTCCTTCAACCATTGGATATTGTCGTTCGTGTCCAGCCATGCTGCATCTGTGTCGGTGAAGATATTTTGAGGTGTAGGGCTACCGATGCGGGCGATCCATACTTTGTTCGTGTTCTGAGGACGGTTCATCTGCTGGATGAACAGTTCGTTGCTTCCGGGGATAAACTCCATACGGGGAATGTAGTTGTTTCGCGGATCGCCGGGAATCTCTATCCAGGTTGTCGCTCCCCCGGCTGCCGGAAGATAGCCCACTTTGACTGCCGAGTTCGTGCTGCCTGCCTTCGGATAAGGGAAATGCAAGATGGTCGGGTAGATGGAATCCACATTATTGATGATGTCGAACACTCCCGTTCCTTTTGTGTCGCTTTGCCAGTAGGCGATATATTGTCCGTCCGGGCTCCATCGGAAACCGTCGCGGCAGGCGAATTCTTCTTCATACACCCAGTCGAATGTACCGTTCACGATCGTCTGGCTCCCGTCATGGGTCAGCTGAGTGATCTGGCCGGAAGCGACATCTTCTACATATATATTATTGTTCGAAACGAAAGCCACACGTGTTCCGTCAGGCGAGAATTTTGCAAACATCATCGATGATTCGGGCAGTCCCTTCCCCAATTGGCGCAAAGTCCCGTCTTTCAGAGTCAGTACCCAGTAGTCACCCCTCGTGTCGTAACGCCATACCCGTTTTGTATTGTTATAGATTAAGACCTTCTCGTTGTCGGTGCTCCAAGAGATGCTGCGGATGGCAATTGGCTTCCCGGTTTCTTTGCTGATAAACATGGAAGAGGGAATGATGACTTCCCTCCGGTTGTCTTTGGCGCGGTAGGCGACAATGTCCATACCGCCTGTTTCAGCGTTTGGTTCCATCCGGCTGTATCGCTCGCCATCCTTCATCCACGTCATGGCGCCGATTCCTTTTGTCTGTATGAGCCGTCCGCCTATGATTTCTTCGAGGTGGAGTTTGCCCTTTGTGGCGGTCGTTTCGCCTTTCGCAAACGGATCGCCGTCTGTCTCTGTCCGGTTTTCCCACGGCATGATTACCTGTGCCATACTTGCATTTCCGGCCAACAGGATGCATGCTACCGGAATAATGAGTTTGTTTAGTTTCATGTATATTGGTTTTTCTATGATTATTAGTGTGCAAAGAACGGAATGTTTTATAAGATAAGCAAAGGAAATGAAAAAAGTAAGTGGATGTTTTTAATAAATTGTTAAATTGCAGAACTTTTGATGAAAAAACAAAAAACGGTGATTATGTTAGAAGATATAAAAGAAAATATGTTGGGAGAAAAGCATGAATCTCTTTTGGATGAGAACAAAATGCTTCGTGAATTATTGAAGTCTGCGTTGGATGAAAATAAGAAATTTTGTGAGGATCTGGAATTAAAGCAGAAAGAAGTGGATTCTTACAAAAAAATGAATATTGAAGGGAAAGAAGAATATGGTAACTTAAGAAAGTTATATGATGGAGCGAAGGCAGAGAGAAATGAGTATTTTCGCATGTATTCGGAGCTCCTCAATGAAAATAAGGATTTGAAGAAGTCTTATGAGAATTTTGTGAAAGCGAAGAACGCTCAATATTTAAGGAAAAGAAAAACTTCATCTCAGAAGGATGTAGACGCTTTGAACCTGAAGTTGGAGAAAGCAAGGGCGTGTATTTCCGATTTGGAAGCAAAGAACGAGTCTTTTTATCAAGAGAGCATTCACCTTAAGAAGCGGCTTGACGTTTATTACTCCTTGCATGAAGGCAAAAACGATGTTTTCGATACCGTGACTGGCATTGTCGATGAACTTGAGAAAGCGTTCCGGGTCACTTTCGAATTTACCGAGCCAAGCCTGAAAGGCATGGCGGAGTTGTTTAGGAAAGAAAAGGCTAAAATGGAATACCAGTATGCTAATATCGAGTACGTGGATAAAATGTTTGACAAGATAGTGAAAGCACAGAAGAGCTTAAAGGAAAAAGAAGAAAAGTTTGAAACGAATAAAAAAATGGTAGAAGAACTTTATCCCCGATTCTACTATTTGATAAAGAATAAGAAATTAGTCTTAGAGCAGATCTCTAATTTGAAAAGATGGGAGGAAGAACTGAAAGATAATAAAATAAAGGATGCCTATGAAAGGCTGATGGAACAGGAATTCGAATACGAGCGGCGGAAAAGTCGGTTGCAGGAGAATGAGGCGTTGTTGAAACGTGAAGAGAGATGGTTGCATAGTGAGCTGGTTGGGATGAACAAGCAGAGAGATGAATTGATAAATGAAAATATCGAAATCCAGCGTCAACTCTATGCCGAGATCGAAAAGAACGAACAGGTCCTCTTCATCATCCGCTCTTTGAACAGCATGAACCCTTTATATGAAAAAATAACGAAGGAGCTGGTCGCTTCTGTTCGCGGTCAGAAAACCCGTCACATCGTTACCTCTTTCCTGAAGGGGGAAAGTATCTACGAGATTGCACAAAGAGAAGGTAAATCCGCCACTTCTGTACGTCGGATGGTTCTTTTGTCCCTAATGGTCAAAACGAGGAAATAGCTTGTGCAGCATTTATAAGCCAGCCTGTTTTTTGTGCATTTTTCAAAAGAAAAATGTCAGATATATGAGGGGATGAATCTCTTACTCGCTCTATCTTTATCCCCAAATTACGAAAAAAGAAAAATACCATGAGTACATTACTGAACCGCCTTACCTTATTAGTCTCTTTCGCCTTTTCGGCTCTTTGCCTGCAGGCTGCCGACAAGAAACCTTTTGGGCTGATGACCGACCTGATTGAACATACCGGGCAGACGTGGCAGAACGGATACGCGTCGAATCTTCCGGTCTGGCAGCTCGAAGAGGCGATCGAACCGTTGCAATATGCCGCCATCCGTTCATCACATCCCGCCTTTTCCTGGATCGTACCGGGCGAAACCGGAGGAACACGACAAACCGCTTATCGCGTGATCGTGGCCGATAACCGTGAAGATGCTGCTTCTGGAAGAGGTAATCTGTGGGACAGCGGGGTGGTCGGGAGCGATCGGTCCGTAGCTGTCCGTTACGCCGGTGAAGCATTGAAACCGGGTAAATCCTATTTCTGGCGGGTAAAGACGGTGACCAATACCGAGGGGGAAAGCGAATGGTCCGAAGTGAAGGCTTTTCGCACTGCTGACCGCCTGTCCGAATATGAAACAGCCTACTACCCACAGGTGAAGACGATGGAGTTTCCGGTCGGAATAACGGAAATCCGTCCCGGTACGCGCCTTGTCGACTTCGGGAAAGATGCTTTCGGGCAGTTGGTGCTGACGTTGGCATCCGATGGTACGCGCGATTCGGTGGTCGTGCATTTAGGGGAATGTCTCGAAGGAGGACGCATCCTGCGTGATCCGGGTAAATCGACAATTCGTTATCACCGCTATCCGTTGGCTTTGTTGAAGGGGACGAACACATACCGGATCAAGATCAAGAAAGATAAACGGAATACCGGATCGGCTGCCGTGTTGATACCGGAATATGTGGGCGAAGTCGTCCCTTTCCGCTATTGCGAGATCGAAGGGCGCCTCTCACGCCTGCATCGGTTGTCCGCGAGACGGTGCATTATCCGTTTGATGAGACGGCTTCTTCTTTCCGTTGTTCCAACGATACGTTGAATCAGATCTGGGATCTCTGCAAATATTCTGTCCGGGCCACTTCATTCTTAGGTATTTATGTGGATGGCGACCGCGAACGTATTCCTTATGAGGCGGATGCCCTGATCAACCAGCTTTGCCACTATGGGGTGGATCGTGAATATGCGATTGCCCGTCGCTCGCATGAATACCTGCTGCAACATCCGACATGGCCGACCGAATGGATCTTGCAGGCGTTGTCGATAGCCTGGTACGATTATCTGTATACGGGCGATAGCCGTTCGCTCGAATCCAGTTACGAATTGCTGAAACCGCGTATCTTGATGGCTCTCCGCGAGAAGAACGGGTTGATCAGCACGACGACCGGATTGCAGACGGACGATTTCCTTCGTTCGATCCGTTTTAAGGGACAGATACGGGATATCGTGGACTGGCCGCATACCGGAATACTTGGTTTGGGAAAGAAGCAAGGAGGAGAAGACGACGGATTTGCTTTTACCGATTATAATGTAGTGACGAACGCCTGGCATTACGCGGCTTTGAAGCAGATGGAAGGTATTGCCGGTGCATTGGGTAAGCAGGATGATGTCGCTTTTTATGCATCCGAATCGGACGCTTTCAAAAAACGGTTCATCCGTTCGTTCTTTGATGTTCGCAAGGGGTATTTCACGGATGGTCTTGCTGCCGACACCGACCATGCTTCCCTACATGGCAATATGTTCCCGTTGGCGTTCGATCTGGTTCCGGCCGGAAAGAAGCAAAATGTCGTTGATTTTATCCAAACCCGCGGGATGGCTTGCAGCGTCTATGGCTCGCAATTCCTGATGGACGCCCTCTATGAAGCGAATGATGCCGAATATGCTTTGCATATGTTGACCAAGACGGACGACCGCAGTTGGTATAATATGATCCGTGTCGGCTCGACTATCTCGCTTGAAGCCTGGGACAACAAGTACAAGCCAAACCAAGACTGGAACCATGCCTGGGGAGCGGCTCCTGCCAATATCATCCCGCGTCGCCTGATGGGAGTGGAGCCTCTTACGCCCGGTTTCGGCACTGCCCGTATCAAACCGCAGCTTGCTTCGCTCGAATGGGCGGAGGCAACGATTCCGACGATCCGGGGGGCGATCCGTATGGAGGTGGAGAATAAGGCGGACGCCTATATTCTGAAGGTGACGATTCCTGCCAATATGGATGCCGAAGTGTATCTTCCGCTCCCGTCCGGCAAATACACCGTGACGAATAATGGTGCTCCGGTGAAAGTCTCCCGCGTGAAGGGCGAGCCATTCCTCTATGCCGGGAAGATCGGTTCCGGCAGCTATACCTTTGTGGTGAATTGACCGTTCTGTTTGTACCGTATTGCTTTGTATGCTATCTTTGCGCCTTCAAAACAATAAAAGACTGAAGTACAAATGAAGAGATCTATTTATGCCGTAATCAGCTTGATAATGATGGTGATGGCAGTCGGGTTTACCGCCTGTGGGGATGATGACAAAGGCTTCTCTGCCGAACAGATTGCCTATTTCGAGAAGAACCTTGAGTTCATCCACGAAAAGAAAGTATTGAAGGGAGACGATGGAGAGCTGCTTTACAAGCAAATCGTTTTAGGCGGTGACACCGCCTTGTATCGTGTTTTGGGTAAGGAAGGAGAGGAAACGCAATGCCCGACGAGCCAGACTCCTGTAACAATGATCTTGAAAGGTGATTTTATCAGCGGCCAGAATTTCCAGAAGGAGATGACGATGACGCTTACTCCTGCTGGCGTCGTACCGGGGTTGGGAGCAATATTGTTGAATAATACTATTGGCGAACGGGTTGAGGCGATTATCCCAGCTAACTTGGGATATGGCTATTATGATTACAGAGGGATTCCTGCTGGTTCGACCTTGATCTTCACCTATACGATAGAGAAGTTCAATTGATTGGATGAAGAATGTAACTGCTGATTTATCAGTTATTGTCCTCCCAAAAAATCAAAGATCCACCAACCGAAAGCTCCGATGGTGGATCTTATTTATATAAAGAAACAATTAAGCTGTATAGCGATGGTTGGCAAACCGTCTTCTTTTTTAAGCATTCAGCACCTTGCGGAATCGTACGATGAATTCCTTTGCCTCGTCCATGCTCAGACAGAGCGGCGGCAACAGACGGATCGT